>VOFG01002459.1_pt1 | contig 24666 bp, 29 predicted proteins | sample 5384171 | NCBI WGS metagenome assembly VOFG01 (sample SAMN12384726, study PRJNA508395) | human gut metagenome | isolation source: healthy gut F | host: Homo sapiens | reverse complement strand
ATCGCTTCGCTGTCGGTGGTGTGCTTTTTGCTTCTTCCATACAGAAGCCCCCCTTTCGATCTCTATCGTTGAAGTTATAATACAACTTCATTTGAAAACGCACAAGCCCCAATTTCAAAAAAAAATCAGCTTAAATTTTAATTTATCGTTATTATGCAAAAATCAAACTCTAAAAATAGTGCATTTTATGGAATATATGCATTCGCTATTGACAAACGAAAAAGATCCTTTATACAATTACGGCAGTAGTTGTAATACAAGTAACTACAGAATGGATAGCACCGTACCTACAGGCTCGAAAAAAGGAAAAGGAAAACAATCAGGAGGTAAAAATGAAAAAAGACATGGAAAAGATCCTCAGCGTGATCCTCGCATGTGCAATGCTCCTCACGGTTATGACCGCCTGTGGCGGCAGCGGCAGCGGCAACAGCGCTCCGGTAAGCAGCGGTGCATCCGATGCCGCTGACAGCGACAAGGGTGACGGCATCGGCATCAGCGGCAACCGCTATAAGGTTGCGGTTGGCGTGCTGACCTTCACCGTGGACTATTTTAAGGAAGTGGCTTACGGCGCCATTCAGGCCGGTCAGGACCTGGGCGTGGACGTCATGCTTTACACCGGCCAGATCGCTACCCGGCCGATCAGGTGGCTCTGATTGAAAACCAGATCCAGACCGGCGTGGATGCGATCACCTTCACCCCTGTCGACGTGTTCGGCCTGGCGACCGCCGTGGACGAGTGCAACGAAGCTGGCATCGTCACTGTGTCCGAGGTTAACGTTCAGGGCGGCAACACCGACTGCACTACCGTTATCGCTTCCGACGACGTCACCACCGGCAAGACCGTGGCTGCCAAGTGCGCCGAGGATCTGGGCGGCAAGGGCAAGGTTCTGATCCTGAACACCGGTGCTGCTATTGTGAACAGCCAGCTCAAGTGCCAGGGTATTGAGGACTATTTCGCCGAGAACGCCCCCGACATCGAAGTACTGGCCAACATGGCCTGTGAGGGCGGCGACCAGGCCACCGGCCAGAAGGTTATGGCCGACCTGACCCAGACCTACAGCGACATTGACGCCGTCATCTGCATCAACGACACCGTCGCGCTGGGCGCCTGCATCTCTCTGGAAGAGTAGGCTACACGCTGGGCGACGACGTGAAGGTCTATGCCTGCAATTATTCTTCCGAAATCACCGATAAGATCGCTCAGGGTCAGATCTCCTGCGGCATCTACTCCTGGGGCCAGCTGTTTGGCTACTGGTCCGTCGAGATGGCCATCCGCTCTCTGAACGGCGATCCCGTTCCACCAACATCCAGCAGCCCAACTCTCTGGTCACTGCGGACAACGTGGAATACTACAACACGATTGCCAGCAACGCGAAGAACTTTGATTTCGACGCCTACATGGCCAATCAGGGCTGATACATCTTATTTATCAGCGACATTATAAACTGTGGCGAAGCCGCCCCGGCTGCTCACATCTGGGGAGCCGGGCGGCTTTGCTGTTACCCTCACAAAAAGGAGGCAGGGCAAGCTATGAGCGAGAACGACATCGTGCTGGAGGTCCGGGACATCACAAAGACGTTTCCGGGCGTGAAAGCTCTGGACGGCGTTTCGTTTCAGATTCGCCGCGGAGAGGTGCACGCACTGCTGGGCGCCAACGGCGCGGGCAAGTCTACGCTGATCAAAATCATTGCCGAGCGTATGTACGGCAGGGAGACTCTGGCGAAATTCTGATGGACGGCCAGCCGGTTCAGATCCGCAACCCCATCGACGCGCGCAAAACCTGGGCATCAGCGTTGTGTTTCAGAACCGACGGTATTTCGGATCTGAACGTGCTGGAGAATATTTTTTATGAACCGGGAAATCACCCGGGGCGCACTCTATGACTGGAAGGCCATGAAGCGCAAAACGCAGCAGATCATCGACGACCTAGGTCTGAGCTTCAAACTGACAGACCGGGTGGGCGACCTGCCCATCGCGCAGCAGCAGATGGTGGAGATCGTCAAGGCAGTCTCTTTTTGATGCAAAGGTATTGATTCTGGACGAGCCGACCTCGTCGCTCTCCGCAAAGGAGACCGAGCGTCTGTTCGGCATCATGCGCAAACTCCACGAGAAGGGCACCACAATCATCTACATCTCTCATCGTCTGGATGAGATCTATCAGAACTGCGAACGCATCACGCTGATCCGGGACGGCAAATGGATCCTGACGCGGGAGCTGGAAGGCTTCAGCCGGGGAAGATCTGATCTCAATATGATCGGCCGCAACCTGGGCGCCGAATTTCCTACCAAGAACAACGAAATCGGAGACGAAATTCTGCGCGTAGAGCATTTTTGACCACCCGGGCGTGTTCAACGATATTTCCTTCACACTGCACAAAGGAGAAGTGCTGGGCTTTGCCGGTCTGGTCGGTGCCGGACGGACGGAGGTCATGCGGGCGCTGTACGGCGCATACTCCAAGAGCGGCGGCAAGGTGTTCAAAAACGGGCAGGAGATTCAGATCCGCAGCCCGCAGGACGCTCTGAAACAGGGCATTGTGTACGCCACCGAGAGCCGGAAGGACGACGGCCTGTTCATGGGCCGCTCCATTCTGGAGAATGTGTCGGTTTCCAGTCTGTCTCGCTTCTCCCATCCGCTGATCGACCAGCGCACCGAGCGCAAGGAAGTCAGCCGGGTGACCGAAGAGCTGAAGCTGGTCTGCTCCGGGCTGGAACAGCACGCGATGAATCTGTCCGGCGGCAATCAGCAGAAGGTATGCCTCGCTAAATGGCTGCTCACCGAACCGGAAGTATTCATTCTGGACGAGCCCACCAAGGGCATTGACGTAGGCGCCCGGGCGGAGTTTTACCGCATTATCAACGAACTGGCTGAAAAGGGTGCTGGCGTAATCGTCGTGTCCTCTGAAGAGCCAGAGCTGATCGGCATCTGCGACCGCATTCTCGTCATGCGCGAGGGTAATCTGACCGGTGAAGTTCAGGATGTGCCGCATCAGACGGATGTGGAACGGCAGTTGATGGTATATATGATGGGTGCTGGCCGCGGTCAGGATCAGGCGTCTTAACAGCGCTCAAAAGGAGATGTAACAAAAAATGAAAAAAAAGACGTTCGTTTACGGAACTTTATAAACCTACGGCATCTATGTGCTGCTGGTGGTACTGGTTGTAGTGCTGTCCATTCTGGAACCCAGCTTTTCAGCGTGTCCAACCTGCTGAACGTTCTGCGTCAGTGCTCGGTCTATGCCATTCTGGTATGACGTATATTTTCATCGGCGACGGCCTAGACCTGTCGGTGGGTAATACACTGAACCTCTGCTCCTGCGTGGTGGCAATGCTTTCATGTGGTAACCCAATGTGGCATGAATATCGGCTCCGCCGTCTCATCACGCTGCTGGTCGGCGTTGCGGTGGACGTCTGCAATGCGTTTATCGTGACCAAGCTCAAGGTGAACCCTTCATAGAACTTTCTGGGCACCATGTGCATTATCAAGGCATTTCCACCATATTATCTACCCAACGAGACGATTACCGGCCTGCCGGAAGGCTTCGTCTTCGGCGGCAACATGAGGGTCTGCCACATCCCGCCCCAGTTCTGATCGCACTTGTGCTGTTTGGCGATCTTCCATTTGTGCTGCTGCGCACACCAGGATCGGCCGCCACGTCTATGCCGTCGGCTCCAGCAGGCGCCCGCCCCGTCGGCATTAGAAGTGACCCGCATCAAGTTCTTCATCTTCATGCTGTCCGGCTTCTGCGCCGCTCTGGCCGGTATCGTGATGGCCTCCCGCCTGCAGCTCGGCCCCTGTTCTGACCAACGGCTATGAGATGGACGCCATCGCGGCAGTCTGCATCGGTGGCACCTCCGGCGGCGGCGACGGCAGCCTGGGCAAGACGGTCTGTGGTGCTCTGGCACTGACGGTAATCCGCGTCGGTCTGAACATCCTGCGCATCTCTACCCCTCGATCCAGCAGATCGTCATCGGCGCAGTAATCGTGGCTGCCGTGGCAATTGATATGTACGGCCGCAACCGCCAGAAGTAAGGAGGGCAATATGAAAAGAGTATCAACAGGAGCGACTGAATGGCAAATTCATCGTCGAATGGCAGAAAGCCCAGAGCATTGACGATCCGAAATTCCGCTACAATGGCTTCCAGCCCAGCTCCACTGTGCTGCCCAAGGGCTGGCAAAAGGCAGAGGGGATGCTCCCCCTGCCCTGCGACATCATCTATGACCGCGACGTGGCTATCACGCTGCGGGACGGCACCGTGATCCTACGCGGATGTGTTCCGCCCGGTCACGGAGGAAAAGTGCCCGTTCTCTTCGCCTCTACCATGTTCGGCAAGTACGGCTCCTACGTCACCATCGACGACATCCCCCGGCCGCAACGGGTATTCCGGAGGTGTGCTCTCCGGCCTCCAGTCCTGGGAGGCACCGGATCCCGCCTGGTGGGGCCCCAAAGGGTTACCCATGGTCAACGTGGACATCAGGCGTCGGCTCTTCCGAGGGGGAAACGGCTGCTATTTCGGCTCCCAGGGACAGCGACGACAACTACGACATCATCGAGTTCCTGGGCACCCAGCCCTGGAGCAACGGCAAAGGTAGCCGTGGCGGGCAACTCCTGGCTGGCAATCACTCAGTGGTATGTCGCCTCCCAGAATCCGCCTCATCTGGCGGCCATTGCCCCCTGGGAAGGCCACGCGAATATGTATCGGGACGAATATATGCGCGGCGGCATTCGAACTTCTCTATGCGCGCCCCCTGTATGTCCTTCGGTCTGAACCAGATGGAAAGATCTTCCAGGCCATGATGCGCAAAATACCCGCTGATGAACGACTACTGGCGGGACAAAGAGGCGCAGTTTGAAAAATCCAGGTTCCGGCCTATGTGGTGGCCAGCTACTCCAGTGAGCTGCACACCCGCGGCAGCATCGAGGGCTTCCGCAAAATGGGCTCGACGGACAGAAGTGGCTGCGCATTCACAACACCCAGGAATGGCCCGACCTCTACAACGAGAACAGTCAGGATCTGTGCCGCTTCTTTTGACCATTACCTGAAAGGCAAGGATAACGGCTGGGAGAACACCCCCGTGCGCATCGCCGTGCTGGATCCCCCAGCGGCGTGGGCATGCCCTGATCACTTATGAACCGCAACCAGGCCCCGGCCCGAAGCAGTTCACCCGGGCGCTGACCGGCGAGACCTTCCCTATCCTGCCAATCATTGACGTGCCGCAGAACAGCGCCAAGGCGGAGCTGAACCGTTCGGAAACCAGCTTCCCCCCCGGAGCGCCAGCAGCTGAAGCGGCTCTACCTGAACGCCGCCGACATGAGCATGGGGGGCGCAGCAGCCTGCACAGGAAGCTCAGGCCAGCTACTGCGCGGATGACTATCATGGATCACATCACCTTCACCCATGTATTCGATATGACACCGAAATCCTGGCTATATGAAGCTCCACGTCTGGATGGAAACCCACGAAGCCGAAGATATGGACGTATATGTCCGCATTTCAAAGCTGAACCGCGAGGGTCAGTCTGTGTTCCACTTCAGCCGTATGTGGGGAGTATTCCGGTCCCAACGGCCTGCTGCGCGCCAGCCACCGGGAACTTGACCCGCCTCGCTCCACGGGAGAACGAGCCGGTGCACACCCACGACAGCCTGCTGGAGGTTCACCCCGGCAAACCGGTCGCACTGGACATCGGTCTGTGGCCGACCAGTATGCTGTTCCATGCGGGCGAGGCCATTCAGGTCAATGTGGCGGGTTTTGACTATCTCGGCATCACCGGCGCATGGGACGACGCCATCACCTTTAATAAGGGTCGGCATTTCGTCCGCACCGGCGGAACGTTTGACAGCTATCTGCTCTACCCTGAGATCCCCCTGTAATACTCCATGCTGGTTCCGATCTTCCCCATATAGATATCCTCCTCTTTTCAAACATCGCATTGGAATGCCCCGGATGACCGTCAGGTCATCCGGGGCATTCCTGTTGAGCAGCCATTCTTTTTAGAAAAATACCGTGAAATTAACCCTACACATTCAAATCCCAGAGGGTATCTGCTCCAGCAGCAGAACCCTGTGCACAGAAGTGCCCAAAGGGTTACTCGCACAGGCAACAAGAGTATGAAGCGGTGGGAATGCGCCTTTAGATGCGCTCAAAAAAAGCCGTTGACGACATGGCATAATTACAATAAAATATAGCCACATTCAAGTATGGCACTCTGGGAGGAGCTTTGGCATATGATTACCATTCGACCGGTTTCGGATTTGCGGAACAAATTTACGGAGATCGAGGAATGCGTCAAGAAAGGTGAGCCTGTTTACCTGACGAAAACGGCTACGGCTCCATGGTGGTTCTGAGTCTGGAGCAGTACGCTGCACTGACGGATGAGATCGAAATGAAACTCGATGAAGCAGATAAGGCCGCTGCTGCCGACAGCGTGCGCTATACGGAGGACGAGGTTTTCAGTAGAGTGAGGAATCGCATCCATGAACGGAAAGCGTTATAAGCTGCGATTTCTGCCGCTGTTCGAGGACGATCTGAACAGCATCGTAGACTAATTGCCGGACGGCTAAAAATCCCATTGCCGCTGAGGCTCTTGTGAATGACGTGCAAAAAGCCTTTGAGCCGTATCATTCTGCCAAGGATCGTCAGTATCCCTACTATCGCATTTCGGTTCGCAACTATACCATCTTCTACGTTGTCATTGCCGATGTGATGGAGGTTCGCAGGATCGTGTACAGCCGCCGCGATTTACGGAAGCAAATATAAAGGCCAGAACGCAGTCTCGTTTGAAACAGGGCTGCGTTTTTCGTAATATCGCGTAATCTTTCGTAAATTTACGCAAGCTTATTTTATATCTTGCACGACTTGACGCAAATAAAAAAGCAAATCATCGCACTGATCTCTTATGTTTTTATCAAAAGTACAGGCAAAACATAAGAAAGGCGCAAAAATCCGTCTTATGTTTTTCTTAACTTTTATATTTTTTACTCGTCTTGTCCACGTAAAGGCCAGCTTTGGGGACTCCAAACTTTAAACGCTTTTCCGTTCCAGCCTTTTTTACTTGTTATTCCCATAATTATTGATATATAATAGAGAAGTATCAGAGAAATCAACCATATGAAAATACTCGTTTCCGAACGAAAATACAACAATTAAGACGGCAGCGCATGATGCCGCTATGGAGAGCAAGGTGTTATTATGACCATAGAAGAAATTCTCGCAGGCGAATCCAAAAATGTGGAGTTCAAAGAAAGCCTGCCGGGCGAAGCATCAAATACATGAAATCCGTGGTCGCCTTTGCCAATGGAACCGGCGGTAAAATCATCTTTGGCGTTACCGATAAAACCAGAGAAGTGGTCGGTTTTGACGCAGAAGATGTGTTCAAAACCATGGATGCCATTGCAAACGCCGTATCGGACAGCTGCGAACCTGCCATCATCCCAGATATCACCTTGCAGACCATTGACGGCAAAACTGTGATCGTGGTAGAGATTTCCGAAGGCAGACAGCGCCCCTACTATATCAAGGCATTAGGCAGGGACGGCGGTGTATATGTCCGCGTCGCCGGAACCACCCGTCTCGCCGACGAATACATGATCAAAGAGTTGATGTTTGAAGGCAGCAACCGCTACTTCGATCAGGCGCTGTGCACAGGACTCACAATTTCCGACGAGGACATTGATGCGCTTTGCCGCGCCATGAAGGAACAGGCCATCAAAAATGCCCACAGTGAGGAACAGAAGGCAGCCGTGAAAGAGGTCGGCAGGCAGCAGCTGCGCGCTTGGGGCGTGCTGATTGAGCGTGACGGAAAGGATTATCCCTCCAATGCTTACGCCATTCTGACGGGATGCGGGGCACTTCATGTGGCCACCCAGTGCGGTGTTTTCAAAGGGAACGACCAAGGAAATTTTTGTGGATCGTCGGGAATACACCGGCCCAATCTGGGAGCAGATTGAGGAAGCGTTTCAGTTTGTGCTGCGAAATATTCATCTGGGCGCTACAATTGTCGGCATTTACCGACAGGACGTCTATGAAATTCCGTCGGACGCCATCCGGGAACTGATTATCAACGCGGCGGTGCATCGCAGCTATCTGGATCACGGAAACATTCAGGTCGCCGTTTATGATGACCGCTTGGAAATCACTTCTCCGGGAAAGCTCCCGATGGGGCAGACTCTGGAGCGCATGAAGGAAGGTTACTCGCAAATCCGCAACGAAGCGCTGGCCTATGCGTTTTCCTATATGAATCTGATCGAGCATTGGGGCAGCGGCATTCCACGCATTATCGGCAAAGTGAAAGCCGCAGGATTGCGCGAACCCGAGTTCATCGGCGGAGAGGTCGATCTACGCATCAATATCTATCGTGGGCAGAATAACGACATTGGCGTTAATAATGGCGTCAATGGCGTTAAAACTGACGTTAATGATGCCGTATACGCAGACAAAAACCTTCCTGATCACATCCAAAAGCTGCTGAAACTTATTGCCGAAAACCCAACAGAAACACAGGCTCAGTATGCCGAAAAGCTCGGTGTATCAAAACGAACCATTTCCAGAATTATTGTGAAATTAAAAGAACAGGGTATACTGGAACAGCAAGGCAGCAGAAGAAAGGCAAAATGGATTATTTTGAAGAAATAACAGGCGGCATACGCAAGCATTATGAAACCAGCGCAATCCAAACCAAAGCCGCTTGCCTGTTTGCTAAATCTGTTTGCTAATTCAACTAACTCTTTGATTAACAAGCTAACATTGCCTTCCATTGCACTAATTTTAGTAAACTGTATTAGCTGAATTAGTAGATTTATTATGACAAATTCCTGCACTGGTCTATCGAATAGCCTGAGCAAAACCGGCGGAAAGAATATGCTCCCTCTACAAAAGACAGTGAAAGTGAAAACACTGTCAATCATAGAGGAGCATTGTTTTGTCAAAAAATGTCTGGAATTGACTCTTAAATCGATTTCATTGTTGCTAGCAGTGTTTGATAGCTGTCTACATCGTGATATACGACATTGCTTGTGGACATTTCATTAAACAATTTCCTTGCACACAAGATTTTCGATTTCTCAATCGGGCGCAGATTAAGACTTTCCAATGTTCCTTTTGTCTCTGCAACAAAAAAGATGTGTTTGACGGTACCTTCATAGAAAGCAATTGCCCAGTCAGGGGAATAGTTGCCTACTGGCGTTGGAATCTGGAAGGTTCGCGGCAGCTTGGCGTAAAACACAAACTTCTTCTGCTGCATCCAAATCCTCGGCAAATTTTCTTTCAATGCTCTTTTTCGGCAGAGCCGTCCGTAAACACATAATCCTGAATGGACTTTTTGGCAAGGAAAGCCTTGTCAAAACTTTGTGTTGTTTTTTCTGCCGTAAAGATAGAACTGTCATATGTGCCTTCGATTGTATCATAAGAAATATGTTCAACAATCATAGTAGCTTTTGTTCGTTGATGAGCCGGATTACTTTCGTAATAAATTCCTCAGGGTTATTCCTGAACATATAAAGCTTGTCAATTCGAATACCCTGTAGAATGGCAGAAACCGTCCGCCTTGTCAGCACTGTGCCTTCTGCAATTTTGCCGATGAGGTCATACTTGATCTGACTGGTTTCTGAGTGCTTGAGCGTGCGTGTACGCGTTTTTCTCTGGAGAAAGAATCTCCCGCGCCACTTCGTACTCATTCATTTCTGCCTTCTGCTGGCCTACTGTTGTTGTGTATTGCAGTTCGGAGACAAATAGCTCCTGATCGATGTGGTCAATAGCTTTGCTGATTAACTCAGCGCTGTCGAACTCAACCGTATAAGCGTACTTATGGTTGATCTCACGCCACAATGCCTGAAACTCTTTCTTGGCGAAGTTTTCGTTAAGCGGGTTATCCTTGACCTTGGTTTCGTGCCCGTCGGAGAACATATCCTTGAGGACACTGTCATCATAGACTGCCTGAATGAGCATGTGGATGCCGTCAGCCATTGGTTTGAGTTCTTCCGGCAGCTCTGCAACAGAACCGTTCTTAATATCCTGCCGGTACTTGTCCGTCACCTTGCGCTTCATATCCACATAGCCATTTTGAATGAGGTAGAATTCGATGGCATTAGCCCTCTCATCATCAATGATTGTCGGCACATCATCCACTCTGACATATTTGCCCTTGAAGTATTCGCTTGTGGCAACCGTGGGCCTGTCATAGAGCACAGTCTTAATATCGGACTGCAAGTCTGCCACAAAGGTCTTGTAGCTTTCGCTGGCAATCACCGTCAGTGTGTTGATCTCGTGAACACTGTCGCCACAGCTCTGCACATCCATACGGTTGCCGTCCTGATTGACGCAAAGACGCAAGCCACGACCAACTTCCTGCCGCTTCGCCGTGTTGCTGTCGGAGTGCTTCAGGGTGCAGATCTGGAACACATTCGGGTTGTCCCAGCCCTCGCGCAGTGCAGAATGGGAAAAGATGAACCGCGTCGGCTCATCAAAAAGACAACAGCCGCTCCTTGTTCTTCAGAATCAGGTCATATGCGGAAATATCATCGGAAAATTCGCTGCCGCGCTTTTGCCTTGCTGTCCACACTGTGGCCGGTTTTCTTGTCGATGCTGAAATAGCCTTTATGCACCTGGCCGACATCCGCGCAGGTGGATTTCAGGTAGTGCTGATACGGCGTGTCGTCAGACATGGTGATATATTCGTTCAGAACGGCAAGATACTCCTGCTCAAACATAACCCCATATTCGCCCAGTACTTCGTTGCCATCTTCATCGTACTGGCGGTATTTTGCCAACCTCGTCAATGAAGAACAGGGAAAGGCACTTAATGCCCATGTTAAAAGAGTTGTTCCTCTTTCTCAAAGTGGGAGAGGATGGTTTCTCTGATTTGAATGCGGCGCATATCCTTTTCGGACACATCGCCCACCACATCACCGGCTTTAATGACCTCGCCATTGGTAAAGGTCACAGTGCCGCGCAGCGGGTCAATTTCAGAAATGGTATATCCCTTTGTACTGCTCCATTTCCTGCGAAACAAATAGAGGTCTTCACCAACGCCGAGAATACGGGTTTCCCGGTTGATGGACTTGTTATAGCCGATCTCCAGTTCGATTTTCGCCATCGGCGGCTTCTTTGCTGGAAAGAACGATCTGCTCGAGGTAAAGGTAGCTGTCCGTGCCACGGAAGTTCTTGACCTCAAAGCCCTTGACCTCGATTTTCTTGACCAGCCGCTTGTTGAAAAGCATCCAGCGCATCCAGCACATAGACAAGATTGTGCTGTTTGGCGTGGGTCGCCGAGTAGTTGAGGGAGAACAGTGGGTTGAAGTTTTTCAGCGCTTTCTGCGTCACATTGCCGCCCATCTTCTGCGGCTCATCCAGAATAATAATTGGTCTGTTTGCCTTAATGACATCGATCGGGCGGCGGGACCGAATTCGTCCCGCTTGAGTAGATGATACGGGCTTCCCTTGCTTCTTCCGTCCTTTTTCAGCGAAGGAAGGCAAACGCCTGCGTGTTGATGATCATCACATTGATGCCGGAGCTGCTCGAAAAGTTATCCAGCTGGTTCAGGTTGGAGCTGTTGTAGATAAAGAAGCGGGCTTTCTTGCCGTAATGCTCCATAAAGTGGTCGGCGGTGATCTCAAAGGACTTTTTTCACGCCCTCACGAATTGCAATGGAGGGAACGACTACAATAAACTTGCTCCAGCCGTACTTCTTGTTCAGCTCGAACATCGTCTTGATATAGACATAGGTTTTACCCGTGCCGGTTTCCATTTCAATATCAAGACTGCAACGCCCCAAGTCTTTGACAAGGGAAGCAGAGAGTTTGATGTTGTTCTGACTCTGCAAGGTCTGAATGTTGTGCAGAAGCTGCTCATCAGAAAGCGCAATGGCTTCGTTTTTATAACCGGTATCGTTCAGCGGGTCAATGGCGTCAAGCTCATCGTCAGGCATTCCAAAGGTTATCTGGTCCTGTTCTGCCTTGCCCCGGTCACGGATATAGCTGATCTTATCGTGAAAGCCCTGCCCCTGAAAGACACGCACAACGGCATCGACCGCATCGGTTTGGTATTGCTGTATTTTGAAATTAAACTTCATGCTTTCTACCGTCCTTTATGGTAGCTATCATAGTTTTGTATTCCTCGTGATTTCCCATTGTAGAGCACATTCAATATGATATCGAAAGTTAAATTCGCGGCACTTTGAATGTTATCAATATCAGCGTTTCGGGCATTTCATAACCCGCGATAGGAGCTTCAATCTCAACGAAAAAACCACTTGAAATCGTGCGATATAACGAATGCATATCAAGTACTGCAAGACAATCTCATTTTCGGAGATTCCAGTCATAATAACCTCAGATAGTTCATGTGCATACTTATTTTTCCCTTCATTTCAAGGAACCTACCAAAGTCAGCAGAGGTTATGGCTCTATGATCCTGCTAAAATCAAATGGAAGCGTAGCTTTTGTAATATCCTTATTCCTTTATCATCCACGATGCGATTCCGAATCTGCGTGCGATACTCGCTGGTCTCAATGTGCAAACCATTTTCCATTTTTTACACTAATATTGCAGAGGAAATCTTTTACACTCGACACAACGTAGTCCGTCATATTTTCAAAAGTGCAATGTAGAGTGACGCGAAAGTTAAATTGTCTTGTAAATAATCCTTTTTTACCAAATTCTCGAACTAGTCTGCCATTACAGCACCTTTCTTACTGTGTCCGGGCTGTAGGTGGCGAAAATCTGGTCAAAGTTGGTTTGCCACGCTGTCGTTTGCCATAGAGCTGTCACGCATTACAAAGTAGTAGGGCTTCTGCTTGGCAATGGCTGTGATGGTTTCCTCGGTCACATCGCTGTCGAAGCAGGCGATCAGATAGTTGTCCTCCACATTGAACACTTTCTTGCCAGCAATGGTGGTTTCCTCAATTTTGTTGGAGAGCAGCACGCCCAAATCCAGCATCACTTGGAACAGCAGATCCTCCGGCGTTCTGTCCTCTTTGATGTTATCTTCAAGGCTGGAGAACAGGCTGGCTTCATACTCCGCAGGGTTATAGTAGACCTCTTTCATATTGGAGGTATCACACTTCAGAACACGGAAACCGATGTCAAGGCCTTGCGTAGTCAAAGACTATCCTCTTTGATTTTCTTCTTAAGACGGCGGATGCGTTCCTTGCCAATTTCGCAGATTGTATCAAATCCCGCCTCAGCTGCATCGCTTTTTCATCGCAATTTTCGAAGCTGTACCATTATGAATTTGTAGTGCTTTTTTTCATCAACATTCATCTGTAAAACAGCTTGAGCAGTTGATGCAGACCAGAAAAAAGTCAAGAACAATAGATTCTTTGGATAGGTTGGCAATTTTAATATTCGTTTCATCAATCGCTGTGGTTTAGGGCCATCAAAATATCCTTTATTATCAAAGAGTTTTTTAATTCTTGACGGCCTTCTTGATTATGACCTACCTCATCGTATCTCCAAATTGTAGTCGGAGTCATCCCTTGTTGTACATCAGCCAAATATCTTTTCAAACGAGGAGTGTTGCCACCGTCAGCGCCCAAAATAAACACGTCCTTCATCTATCAATTTCTGCATACGCTCTTTGCTAGTAAACCAACATCTTCCGTTCGTTGGGAAATACTGTATCGTTCGGTGTGTAATCGGGTAATCATACGCAGCACTATAAGTCTTTACCGTCATATTATCTGCCGCCCACGGACCACGAATTTCATTATCGGGGTTTTTATATCGTTTATTTGCCTCCTCTGGCACGAGGCATATTTACCGTTCAATGCGGTGATGTTCTTTGCATATACAATGATAAAATCGTGACTTGCAGAGATATATTTAGCATCGTTTTGGGCGCAAACGCTCGTTCCCCAAATAACTGTACCCACATGGTTTTGATACCGCCAAATACCTCATCGCAGATTTTTCGGAGATTATCTACCTCGTTATCATCAATTGAAATAAATATAACACCATCATCGGATAGTAAATCCTTGGAAAGTCTTAGACGAGGATAAATCATATTAAGCCAGTCCGTATGAAATCTACCATTGCTCTCGGTGTTCTGCGCCATGCGGTTGCCATCTTCATCGTACTGCCCGCTGTTTGCAAGATACTCATCTGTACTCTGGGCAAAGTCATCCTCATAGACAAAGTCATTTCCCGTGTGTTATACGGAGGATCAATGTGAATCATCTTGATTTTTTTCCAAGATAGGTTTCCTGCAACAGCTTCAGCACTTCGAGATTGTCGCCCTCAATATAGAGGTTTTCGGTAGTATCAAAGTCCACACTTTCCTCACGGCAGGGACGCAGCGTCTTATTGATCCGGGGCATTGGCAAGAAGAACGGACTTCTTCTTGTCCGGCCAGGTAAACTGATAGCCCTCATTTCCGTCCACCACGGTGCAGGCAATCTCCTGCATCAACACATCTTTGTTCAATTGCCCGGACATTCGCCGTTTTCGTCAATCGTTTCCGTCACGGCGTTGGGGAACATCGCCGCCAGCCGCCTGAAATTCTCATCAGCCTTGTTGGCCGTCTGCATTCGCAGTTTGTCCATGTTATTTATCCTCCACGATTTCGAGACTGGATAGATAGTCTCTTAATTTGTCTAAAATATCATCGGAAGAAGTTTAAAAGTGCTTGTTGTTTGGAAAAAAATCTCTGCCGTTGCTGTGTCCTTTGTATACCAGCTTCCTTTATAGCCGATTCGCGGCTGGTCATCACTAATAGTATTCCATATAGCGAACAACGAAATGATTTCATGCGCTCGCTTACCAAGTTCTCTGTATTTTTCAAATATCTCTTTTGCTATAAATGGGGCGTACTTTTTTATTGGTAAAATCTGCATCTTCTAGGTGTTGAGCAGCCAGATGAATAAATTCATCTGGATTTTCTATATTACAGGTTGCGCGCCACGGGTAAATAATACAGCAGCTCCCTATCATAAACCATGGTCATGTTTTTTCGGATAATTCTGATACATCGCAAAACTCACGGTCAAATTTGATTTTGCTGATATAGGTTTTGCTCTCAATTGTGCCTTGTGATCGTCTAATTCCCGTTGGAGGATAGTCTCATATTTTTTGAGGACGGTCTGCAATTATGTTTGCTAAAAACTTTATTATAAGAACGATCAGACCGCCTATGCCCCCGATGCTAGCCAACATAGAAATGATTATTTTGAAAACATCATCCCAACTCATGTAATTCTCCCAATTTCCATACGCAGCTGGTTTATTTTCTGAACCAGCTCGAACTTTTCTTTGGTTGTCTCTCTGCCCGTGCCAGCTTTTCCAGTCTGGTAATCCCTCTCCATCTACATCAAAACGGACGTGATAAACTACCAGTTTACCTTATTCCTCAAATTTTAGCACAAACAGAATATTTTGTGCAATCATTTTCAGTATTATTACTTGTATTTAAAAACTGGGAAAACAATCTTTATTCAAGAATGTTGCGTAGTAGCTGGCGGGACGGTTTGAACCTACACATTCAACCCCGGAAACGAAAAAATTCGTTTCAGGGGTTCTTTAATGCCAATTCCATTCTCACAAAACAATCCCCCAGAATGAGGTTGATGCTTTTCGTCGCCCGGCAGCTATTGCCAGATAGAGCAATGTATTTTCGCGTCGAGCTGGGGGCGCTTTCCGGCTGCGCTGGCGGCGGCGTGATGAGCAGCAGGGTACCCACGAAAGCAACGGCGTATTTCGGCCAATGCGAATTTCATTCCAACCTTTATTCAGCGCATACTTCACCAGATTATCGCCCGGGCCGTATTCCAACCGTACTGCCCCTGCTTGAAACAGGTCAGGCCGTGCGTCTCGGCAATGTCTTGAAGGTGCCGTTATGATATTTCCGCCGCGGGAAACCTCTTTGATGTCATTCTCCTGGCAATAGAGGTGCACCATCTCGTGAAGCATCGTGTCGATCAGGTGCTCCAGCGGGTAGTTCAGCACTTCGGCTGCGATATTAAGCTCGTAGGTTGCTTCATCTTTCCGCCGCCACACCTTGGACGTGGTGCAGTGGCCAAAAGTGCCCGGCCTGGACTGCACCGTGATAATCGGCACCGGCAGACTGCCGTTTCCAAAAGTCGGCGTTAAGCGGGTGTAAATGTGCTCCAGCTGCGAAACTGCTCTAGACATTTTCGTGGTCTGTTTCATAAGTAGTAGCCTCCTGGTTTTCATTTTGACTTACGGCTGAGATTCAGCACGCAAGCGCTTGCGCTTGTATGGCTACCAAAGCACCCCAGCATCCCTGTCAAGGCTGGCCGTTCGGCCACCACGCAAGGTTTGAAAAAATTTGCGCGCCTTGATTGGGGATGCGAGGGAGTGCTATTGTAAATTTTGCTGTTACTTCATCCTTTATTGGCATAACGCACAAAATACATGTCGAGGCTTTGTGCATCCATACAAAATTGAGATTTTTTACGAAATTGCGCCGAAATACGGCTTCATAAACTAAAAAATACCATATTTCCATCGACCGTTCGGGCAGCGACACACAAGCGTTGCACCCAAATTAGACGGTGCCTGGTGCGGTCGATGGAATATACAGATCGTTTTGAATCCTTTCCGCCCTGCAAAGGGCGGAAAGGATAACATGAATAAGAAACAGGCACTCTACAGCAATTTGACAGAAACTGCTGTATTGATCAAAAAGGCTCGGAAGAAAAAGGGTATAACACAAAAAGAGCTGGCTACACAAATTGGCTCAACACAAGATTACATTGCAAAAATTGAAGACGGTAAAGGTCACCATCCCTCCAGACACTTGCAGCCATTGCGATAGCACTCGCTGTATCGCTTGATAGCCTCTGGATTGACACAGGATATTTCGGTGCTGCGGAAACAATCCGAAAGCGGACGAAGTACAATCCGAAGATTAGTGGACAACTTATTCATCGTGCTGTCAGGATGCGCTCAAGTGTGATCTTAAGGATGAATATAAGGATATAAAAGACATTGTGGTAGTCGGATTCGAAATTTCTTACAATTATTACCTGGAACTTGTCCGTGGGACAAAAGGCCATCTTTTGAACTACTTAGCCGAATTGCAGTTATCCTTGGTGTAAGCCTGAGATGAATTAGTGTTCGACGTTGCTAACAGCTAGGGACTGAGAGCGTTCGCCTTTTCCGGGTCGGTAGCATACAATAGGCATAACACAAGGCCTACAGTATTACATACCCGGCCCCCACGTAAGGGCGGGGAAGGCAGTAAACAATGTAGCAATAATGGAATAACACCAGACCGGGGAAAAGAGCGAAAACAGCAGGCAAGTTACCGCCCAGATGATTATAGCGACGTAGGACAGGCCAAGGTACTGGTCGAGGCCTGCAAAGACTGCCTTTGTTATACCGAGCAAACAGATTACCTTTATTATGATGGCATCCGCTGGCGGAGGACAAGCTGTCTGCTCAAAAACTGGTACAGGAACTGACGGACAGACAACTGCAAGAGGCTACGGATAAGATTACGTGTATTATGCGCACCTGTGCGGATGATCCCAATTTGACACAGATACTGGGCCACAAGGTCCAGGCCTAAATATCTGGCTAGGAGCAGGCTCAACTGTGTACAGACTACGACGAGGCTGTTGCGTATCATAAGTTTGCGCTACAACGGCGCAACGCGAAGTATATCACGGCGGCACTGACCGTAGCAGCGCCACGTCTGGCACTCAAGGTCGAACAACTGGATCAAAACGGTTTCCTGCTGAATACACCCTATGGCACCTATGATCTGCGCAATGGTCTTGGAAATCCGCAGCCGCACAATCCTGGTGATTATATTACTCAGGTAACCGCGGTTTCTCCGGTGCTGATGGCAACGAACTCTGACAGCGTTCCTGCAACAGATTTTGCGGTGATGAGGCACTTATCCGCTATATACAAATGGTATGTGGTTTGATTGCAATTGGCCATGTCTACGTCGAAGCAATGATTGTGGCGGTCGGTAACGGAGAAACGGGAAAAGCACATTTTTCAACGTTATATCCAAGGCGCTTGAACATATAGTGGTAATTTATCCGCTGACGTTTTGACGCAAGAATGTCGCCGCAACGCTAAGCCAGAGCTGGCACTGCTGCGAGGAAAAAGGCTGGTAATTGCCGCAGAATTAAAAGCGGTACCAGTCTCAACGACTCAATGATCAAACAGCTTTGCTCTACGGACGCAGTTTACGCTGAGGAAAAATACCGTGCACCGTTTTCTTTCGCTCCGTCACATACGCTTGTGCTGTATACCAATCATCTGCCCACCGTTTCTGCCAATGATGACGGTATATGGCGCCGCTTGATCGTTGTCCCGTTTAACGCCCGAATTGAAGGGGACGCCGACATCAAAATTTTGCAGACTATCTGTTAAATCACGCAGGCTCCGCAATCTTGAGCTGGATTATCACAGGCGCCAAGTCGGTGATTGATGAGGATTATAAACTGCCTATACCCAAATGCGTGGCCAATGCCATCAACGAATACAGGTATTCGAACGATTGGTTTGCCCAATTCTTGGATGCGTGCTGTACTGTCGATCCTACTAAAACCGAAAGCTCATCACATCTGTATAGTTGCTACAGAGATTATTGTATAGGCCGATATGAGACGCCCAAAAGTACGACGGCATTTTATAGTGCACTATCTTCTTCGGGGTTCAGGCGTGTCGTGCACCATAGTCGCAGTGTAATTGTAGGACTTGCTATTAAGTATAGCTAATGGGGGCAACGGGGTCATTTTTATACATTATACAATATATTATCTACTTTAATACTTAGTATAAAAAGTTATAAATATGACCCCGTCGATCCCACCCATAGAAAAGAAAAGGAGCAATTATATGTTAGATATTTATATTTTCTATGATCATCTGAACAGCGACAAGGAACGAACGTTGACCGGCTATCTATCGCTATTCTGGGGGGCAAGTCGAAACCTCAGCAGGTCTTTCATATTCTGGTCAACGATCCGTTGATGTGGAACCCGGAGAAGGATGGCATAATGCCGCTGTTCCTGCACAGTTTGGATGTTGCGCCGGGACACGAGACACTTGCGCCGATTGGCTTGGTCTATTTGATCAAATACGCTCGCAAGCGGGGATATCCGGCTATTTTAGCGACGGGGAAAAGCAGCACGATTTCGGAGCAGGAAGCTGAGAATATGCTGTTGGCCGCGGGGTTTCGTAAGCTCAATCATCGCCGATATTGGATGAATTTAGCATGAAAAAGTTGTTTTCCTTTCTTCGGGTTACCTATCTTTGGACGCAACCCGTTGCATTCGCTGTGCTGCTGCTTTTATTCAAAATCAGTAACGTTCAAGGTGTAGAAACTTTATTTGCGCTGCTAATCCTGTCCTTCTTGCCCTGCGCGGTAATCAATATCTCAGCCTCGCGCCAACCCTCATCTAAATTGTCGCAGGAGGAACGCCAGAGGGAACAATCTCAGCAGAAGATACCCGCAGAAATGCGAAAGACCCAGCCAGAGGCCGGAGACCTGATTCTTGGACGGTTTAAACGGGATTACATATGCACCAGTCTGGAGCACACGGACAGCCACTATGCCATCATCGGCACATCCGGCACCGGCAAAACCAGCTGCTATTTGCTCAACAATCTGATTCTAAACCACGACACCGGCGCGCTGGTGCTGGATGTCAGGACAATGAGCTATATCGAAAGGCCACCCGGCGCGGCGACACCACTGTGCTGCGCTTTGCACCAGAAGATCAGGACGCCTACGGCTATGACCCGTTTTACGCGCTGGCGGACAACCCGACCAACACTGATATTTTGCAGGTAATCCAGCTCATCAGCCACTCCATTATTTCCATTCCGGCGGATAGCAAAGACCGCTTCTGGCCGACGGCTGCCCGCAATATGTTCTGCGGCTTGGCCATACACCACTATAAGCAGGGGCTTCACGATCTTATTTCCATCGTGGATGCGATTCTGGGGCAGCCCATTACCTTGTCGATTACCACCGCTCTGAAATTCAGCACCCAAACTGATCCGGAATACCGTTATCTGATTATGTTTCAGGGGATGTCGCCCGCTACTCTCTACGGTGTCTACTCCGAGCTGGCAGCAAACCTGACGGTATTTTCCAACCATCCCGGCCTGCGCTATGCCTCTGCGGGACAACCCAAAGAAGATTACGCCGCTGGATTTGGAGCGCGGCAAGCAGGTTTTCCTGTGCGTGGATCAGACGGAACTGACCGCCATGAACGGTGCAGTGAAGCTGATTCTCGACCAGATGCTCTACGCCATGCAGCGCCGGATGCGCGGGCGAACGGAAAGCGAAGTGCCACCGCTGCTGTTCATTATTGACGAGCTGCCTCAGCTCCTAACCAACGGTCCGCTGGAGCAGCTGATTCAAGGTTTGAGAGTGCTGCGCAGCTCCAAGGTGCGTATGATTTTAGCGTTCCAGACTATCGAGAGTCTGGAGACTGCCTATTCCCATTCGCAGGTGGTCGATCTCTGCTCCAACTGCAATCATATGATTATCCTCAATGGCGGCAATTCTACTGCCACACTGGAGATGGTGTGCAGCTTGGCCGGACAATTTTCCGAAAAGCGTCAGTCGGTATCCAGCGGGAGCCATGGAAGTACCACGACGTCTTTCGAGGAAAAGAACATCCTGACCCCGGCAGAGATCAACCGCCTGCCCCAGCAGGGGAAGGCGCTGATCCTCAGCCCGTCCGGCTACATGATTGTGGAGAAATCACCTTATTATCAATGTAAATACATCCAGCCGATGGCTGCGGACATCGAGCGGCACAATCGGCAGATTCAAGAGGTAGAAGGGGAAACATCCATGGACGCGCAGGAGATGAGCCTTCAGGAATTGGCCAATTTGCAGGAGCGGCGGCGGGCGAAGATGGTGGAGAAGCGGGCGGCGGTGCTGGCGCGGAAGGCGCGCACCCACAAGCTGATCGTCATCGGCGGCACGCTGGCCAGCCTGCTTCCGTCCCTGATGGAGCAGGACGATGATGAAATCCGCAGGCAGGTGACCGGCCTGTTCTTCAACCTCTGACGTCGCAGAAAAGCCCCGCCGGGATTTTCACACAGCCCCCGGCGGCGCATACATGACGCAGAGCGTTATGAGTAAATGCGCCCTTTTCCCCCTTCCTGCCCCCCAGAAAATTGAAATAGAAGGGAGGCCGCAGCATGGCTCTTATACCTCTGTTCGTTCAAGAACATCACCCGTTCGGAAGGCCGGAGCGCCGTTGCAGCGGCGGCCTATCGCGCGGGGGAAAAGGTGACCAACCGCTGGGACGGAGTCACCCACGACTACACTAAAAAGCCGTGGTGCATACCGAAATCCTGCTGCCGCCGGAGGCAATAATATCTGTTCCGCGCAAAACTCTGGAACGCCGTGGAGGCGGCGGAAAAAATCCACGAATGCCCGCCTCTGCCGGGAGTGCCGCTGGCGCTGCCCACCGAATTGAACCGGGAGCAGCAGGTTCAGCTTGTCCGGGATTTCGTGGAGCAGAACTTTGTGGCGCTGGGGATGTGCGCCGACGGGCGATTCACGACCCACAGGGCAGGGAATCGGAGAATCCCCATGCCCATATCCTGCTCACCGTCCGCCCCATCAACGAGCGCGGCAAGTGGGAGCCGAAGTCTCAGGTGGAGTACCGCTGTAAGCGTGGCACCGAGGAGCGCGGTTTCACCGCCGCCGAATTTCGGGACGCCACCCACGAGGGCTGGGAGAAGGAATACAAATACAAGACCCGCGGAAGAAAAAAGTTTGGCTCACGCCGTCGGAGGCGGAAGCGCAGGGGCTTAACCAATTCCGATCGGGTCAGCCGCACGCCCCGCACCACGCCCCACGGACGGGAGAATCCCACCGCCGCCCGGTGGAACAGCCCGGCGCAGCTCTATCAGTGGCGGGAAAAATTGGGCGCGGTGTGTGAATGATAAATTCAAAGAACTGGGGCTCTCCCAGCGGGTAGATCACCGCTCCTATGCCGAGCAGGGCCGGGAGGAAATCCCCGGCGTGCACACCGGGCCACATCCCGGAGAAAATGCACGGGAGATCAACGCCGCCGTGGCGGAATTCAATTCCGACCTGCACGAGTATCAAAAAATCGAATCTACCCTGCGCGCCAAGTTGGCCGAGACGAAACAGGGAGCTTCAGGTCAATCAGCAGAAGCTGGCGGCCAATCAACTGAGTGTCGCCGCCTTGAATCGGGGCATTCAGGATTTGAACCGCATCACCGAGCAGGAGTCCGACGCCGCCGAAAAGGCGCAGTCCACGCTGGAGCTTTTAAATGCCGTGACCACCGACGCCCTGAAAACCATTGCCACCCTGGAGCAGGCGCTGGAAGGGCTGGGACAGCTGCGCTTCGGCAAGCACCGGGAATTGACGCAGCAACTGGAGGCCGTGCAGCAAAAGCTGGAGACCCAGACCAACTACCTGCGCACCCAGCTCAGCCAGATCGGTTTGACCGATCAAAAATCCATCGACGCCGCAAGGGCGGAGGTCGTCCAGCGCCACCGGGAGCTGACCAATTTAACAGAAACCCTGCTCCAGCTGGAAGCCGAGGCGGAGGATATTAGGCAGAAAATCGCCGATATTGTCTTCCAAGTGCCGGAGCAGTTTCAGGATGAGGTTCTCGACCGGGAACCACCCAAAGAAGAGAAAACACCTCACAGGACTAAATAAGGAGTGCGCCATGTATAAAGATATTATCTATGAAACCCCGTTTTTAAAGATCAAGGACGCCTGCCGGGTCACCGGCCTGTCGCAGTATTACCTCCGCGCCGAGCTGTAAAAACGGCACCATCCCGCATATCAAATCCGGCACGGTCTACTTTATCAATATGCCCGCCCTGCTGCATCAACTGAAGGCAGACGCTTGACAAATCACCGAAGACCCGGCTATAGTGTTGTAAATACGGTAGCCGGGCCTTCCTTTCTGGAAAATACAGCCCCTGCGGCATGGCCGCACAAATTTAAGGAATCAGGTGATAACATCTATGGCTTATATCCGTGAGCGGATGACGAAAACAGGAAAACATTTTTATGAGCTGTCCGTAAATCTGGACGGCGAACATTACTCGAAACGCTGGTATCCCCCCGGACGGTATGAGCAAGCGGAAGGCAGACAAAAGTCATGACTGCCGCCGTCCAATTTGAGGCAGACTGCAAGTCCGGCAAAATTCAAAATCGTCACCAGAAAAATCATCTTTCTGCAAAGCTGAATCCAACCCTGCGGGAGTACGGCGAGCAGATTTTTGCCCTGCCAAATCGGTTACAATGAGCGAGAATTCCCGTGCGAGTTTTCAGAGCTACCTCAACAACCGCATTTATCCGGCGCTCGGCGACATTCGGATGCAGGAAATCACCCCCACCCACATCATGCAGTTTCTGCTCACCCTCCAGCAGGAGGGTCTGGCGCACGCCACGGTGGAGAAAAAATTATGTGATTCTCAATCTGATCTTCAAGATGGCGTTTTGCTCCGATCTCATCAAATCCAATCCGATGGACAAGGTGCCGCATCCAAAGCGCAGAAAATCGGAGGCGCGGCGCTCTGAAATTGAGGCCTACACCGCCGACGAACTGATCTACATTCTGAATTGTCTCTCTCAGGAACCGCTGAAATGGCGCGCACTGGTCACGCTTCTCGCTGTTACCGGTATTCGCCGGGGCGAGTGCTGCGGCCTGCAATGGGAATATGTTGATTTCAGGCACAACGAGATCACCATCGCCAGAACCATCAATTACACTTCCGACAAGGGCATTTATGAGGACACGCCGAAAAACGGAAAGGCGCGCACAATCCCAGTGGACGCCGCCGCCATGGAGCTGTTAAAGCAATGGCGGCAGGAGCAATCCCAGCACGCAATCAGCCGATATGTATTCACGCAGGAGGATTCTGCCGAACCGATGCACCCGCAAAGCCCGGAGCACTATCTCAAAAAGTTTGCCCGGAAATACGGCATCAAGGATTTGCACCCCCACAAGCTGCGCCATACCTTCGCCAGTATTGCCATTACCAACGGCGCAGACATCGCCAGCATCTCTGAAATTCTCGGTCACTGCGACAAATCTGTCACACTGAAAATGTATACTCATGCGGACAAAGAGAGCATGAAGCGGGCGGGAAATGTGTTTTTGGATGCGCTCAAAAAAAGCACCGCTGGTGGCGGCGCATAAGAAAAAGAGAAATTTTATTTTGTTCGCATCAGAAAGTTTCGGCGTTTTTCGGCGTTTGCTGTGTGCAAAAATCAGGTTCAACTTTTCTCGCCTAAAAAGTGACGAAAAGCTCTGAATCAATGAAGATTCAGAGCTTTTGGAGCCGATAGGCAGATTCGAACTGCCGACCTCATCCTTACCAAGGATGCGCTCTACCGACTGAGCTATATCAGCATATATCTTCTCAAAAGAGAAGATATGGCGACCGGAACAGGCTCGAACTGTCGACCTCCAGCGTGACAGGCTGGCGTTCTAACCAACTGAACTACCGGGCCATATAAACTTTTATATTACAGGCAAGCCTGGAATAAACATGGCAGGGGCAGAAGGAATCGAACCCTCGGCACGCGGTTTTGGGAGACCGCTGCTCTACCTGCTGAGCTATACCCCTATGAATAGAGGTCCCAGGTGTCGGCCGCAAACGCTTTGGTGGGCCTTCACGGGCTCGAACCGTGGACCGTGCGGTTATGAGCCGCGTGCTCTGACCAACTGAGC
>VOFG01000971.1_pt1 | contig 24682 bp, 32 predicted proteins | sample 5384171 | NCBI WGS metagenome assembly VOFG01 (sample SAMN12384726, study PRJNA508395) | human gut metagenome | isolation source: healthy gut F | host: Homo sapiens | reverse complement strand
ACGAAGTCAAGAAGTTTGACTCAATACACTTTTTGCTGGCTACAGATAACGGACTGATTATTTAAAGATAAAAGAAAAAAAGAATTCCAGTTGATTGATATACGCAATATCAACGCAACCTTCCAACGTCGTACAGTCAGTTTATCAAGACCATTACAAGGAACTATGGATATTCCCCAAACGACAGGGAGTGATCCGTTATAATCCATCCACCAAGGAAATGCAGCATTTGTTCACACCGGCCGACGAAGTGATCAGATATGAACGGAAAAAATAAGAATGTGATCTTTGAAGACCGGCAACACACGTTATGGGGTTCTCCCGGAAGGGAATCTGTCTTATTATGACCGTGAAAAACAAAGAACTGAAACCCATGCTGAAGGACAGCAACAATCCGAAGTCTGTTTTTCAGTCCGCTCGTCCGCTTTTTACACACTGGACAATCAGGGTAACTGCTGGCTGACCAGTACACGTGGCATTTACAAATTGTCCTTCTTTCCACATACCTATAATCTGGTGCATATTGACAATGGATTCGAGACCCGCGCTTTTTTATGCGACAATGAAAAGAGGCTGTGGGTTTCTTCGAAGGCACAGATGATCAGAGTGTACCAACCGGACGGACAGTTGGAAGGCTATCTGACGCCACAAGGAAAAATAAGCAAAGATAAACAGAGTTTTTACAAGCGTATATTGCTTTCCTTTGAAGACCATGAAGGCAATATTCTGGATAGGAACAAAGGAAAACGGCATTTATCTGTTAAAGAAAAAGTCGCCGGATTCCCTATTCCGTACAACAATTCACTCATCAACCGAATATGCCATACAGCTTGAGTGGCAACAGTGTATATTCCATTTTTCAAGATAGCCATAAACGTATCTGGATAGGCTGCTATGGCGGAGGAATCAATTTGCTAACCTACAATAAGGACGGTAAGACAGAATTTATACACAGCGATAATGAGTTGAAGAATTACCCGACCGGCTACGCTTCTGAAAGTCCGCCACATATCCGAAGCGCCGGGCGGTGTGGTTAATAGGAACCACCAACGGATTACTGACTTTCTCAATCAATTTGAGAGACCGGAAGAAATCAAGTTTTATCGTAATTGATGCGAGTCAGAATAAGTACCAGCCTGAGCGGAAATGATGTGATGCATACATACACCGACAAGCAAAACGAACCTATATAGCCAGCTTTACGGGAGGCATCAGCCAAATCGTATCCAAGAACCTGCTCAGCATCAAGATTGAGTTCAAGACATATACAACGGATGACGGACTGGCTTCGACTTGGTACAAGCCATGCAGGAAGATCAACAAGGCAACTTATGGATTCTTTCGGAAAATGCCATTTCTAAATTCGACGCTCAAAAAGAAAGACTTTCGAGAATTACGGGCTTAACTCTCTGCACCAGGAATTTAGCTTCTCAGAAGCGGCACCGGTGATCAACGCTCGAAATCAAATCGTATTCGGTAAAGACAAGGGATTCATTGAGATTTCTTCCAAAGAGATGCAGAAAAGTTCCTATATCCCTCCCATTGTCTTTACCGGTTTGAAAGTGCAGGGACAATCTTCTGTCATCGCCATTGACGATCTGGAAGAATTACGCCTCACCCCTCTCAGCGTAATGTAACTTTCCAGTTTGCTGCACTTGATTATGTCGATTCCAAAGAAATCCGTTACGCATACCGACTGAAAAGGACTGGAAGAAGAGTGGCACGACGGGCGACAAGAACCGTTCTGCCAGCTACATCAACTTGCCGAATGGCAAATATAAACTTGCAAATAAATCCACCAACAGCGACGGAGTATGGATGGACAATATCCGCACTTTATCCATCAACGTACTCCCCACCTTTTGGGAAACCTACTGGGCATGGCTGCTCTATTTCATTCTATTCATACTCTTTACGGCAAGCATCGTATATGTATTATTTTACATCTACCGGTTACGTCACAGAGTGGATATGGAACAACAATTAGCAAATATCAAACTGCGATTCTTTACTGACATATCTCATGAATTACGTACTCCGCTAACTTTAATCAGTAGCCCTGTGACAGAGGTATTAGAGAATGAGCCGCTTTCTCCTTCCGCCCGTGAGCACTTGACTGTGGTACATAGAATGCCGAACGTATGCTACGACTCATGAATCAGATTCTGGATTTCCGCAAGATACAGAATCAGAAGATGAAACTACTGATTGAAGAAGACCGATTTGATTCCACTTTTGCAAAAGTGATGAGTAGCTTCAAACTGATAGCTGAAGAAAAGAACATAAACTTCAGCTTGACTTCTACCATCCATCGGTATATAGCTGGATAGACCGACAAGTTTGAAAAGATATTCTTCAATCTGATACCCAACGCATTCAAATATACACCGGCTGAGAAGGCGATTACAATAGAAGTGACAAAACAAACAGATAAAGTGACAATCTCTGTGGTGGATGAAGGCATCGGAATTGAACCGACTAAACTGCGTACTTTGTTCCAGCGCTTCGAAACGCTGGCACAGCAGAATATGCTCCAACCGTCTTCCGGCATCGGTCTGTCATTGGTAAAAGGAAATGGTCGATATGCATCACGGTACAATCAAAGTAACGAGCGAGCCGGAAGCAGGAAGCCGTTTCATAGTAACTCTGCCTCTTCAAAAAGAAGTCTTCGAACAAGACAGTCAGGTGGAATTTATTCTGAATGACAGTCAAAGTCCGACTACTCATCCGGACAGCAGCCTCCAGACTGAAAAAAGAGCAGAAGCGGAAGACAAAGAAGATATGGAGAATAATGCGGCTCCGGATACGCTTACTATATTGGTGGTTGAGGACAATGAGGAACTGAAAGGCTTTTTTAAAAACATCTTATCTGAGAATTATACTGTTATCACCGCTTCGAACGGAAAAGAAGGATTGCAACACGCAGTTGATAATATCCCCGATCTTATCATCAGTGACGTAATGATGCCGGTTATGGACGGTCTGGAGATGATTCGGCAAATCAAAGAAAACAATAACATCTGCCACATTCCCATTATTGTATTATCGGCAAAAGCCTCTTTGGATGACCGGATTGCCGGACTGGAGCAAGGTGTAGATGACTATATCACGAAACCTTTCAGCGCTACATATCTGAAAACACGTATCGCTTCACTGCTCCGCCAACGCAAATCCTTGCAGGAAATCTATATGGCCAAACTGACGGAAGGAAAAGAAATAGCTGTCGCAGAAGCTCTTACACCCCATCGCAACCGCAGATTACTCCTTACGACGAGCAATTCATGCAAAAGGTAATGGAGTTCATAGAAGAACAGATGGATAATGCCGAACTGACCATCGACGAATTTGCAGAGCATCTGATGCTCAGCCGCACCATCTTCTATCGGAAACTGAAGTCCATCATCGGACTGACTCCTGTAGACTTCATACGTGAAGTACGCATCAAACGTGCAGCACAGCTAATAGACAGCGGGGAATATAATTTCTCACAGGTAGCCTATATGACCGGTTTCAATGACCCGAAGTATTTCAGTAAATGCTTCAAGAAGGTAGTAGGTATCACGCCTTCCGAATATAAAGAGAAGAATAAATAAAAAAAGAAGCCGACCGTACGCATTCATTAATCACCATAACCGGCTATTTTCTTTCGTAGCACCTAGGTCAGACAATTGTAGCACCCAGGTCAGATAACTGAAGCACCTAGGTAATACATTCGTCTCACCTAGGTGCTACGAAAGAAAAACTGATTCCACATCCAGCGCGTCACCGTTTTGCGAATACCAGGGATTGAATACCTTTACATCATTCAATATCAAAGATTCGCACGATAAGGGATGCAGACACCAACTCGGAGAGTCTTTGAAGGTCACACCTTCCAGAAGAATCTTTTTGCTCTTTACGATACTTAGCAGTACGGGACGTAACCAACTCTTCATATCTTCCCATTCTTCACTCGTGATTTCAGTCCGTTTATCTCCGCTGCCGGCCATGAGAACAGAGGCTTTCAGCGCTCCTTCATTAGGATACCACACCTTTCCGTTCTCATCCACCTTGCCGCCGGAGTTCACCAGATTCTTCCATTGCCTGTCCGTCATCTTATCCTTCTTCACAGGACGCCATCTATCCCCGCCCCATCAAAAACGCCATAACCGGTGATGGCTATGTTCTCCGCATTCATTGCCGAGATAGGCGACTGGCAACGTTTGGCATCCAGTCCTTCAAACAGAAGTGGTGATGATCGGATATAATGTATCACTACTAAATACAATCAACGCATTCTTTTCTGCATGCAAATTGACGTTACTCTGCAAAACGGAAGATTCCTGTATACGTCTCCCTGTTCTTTTGTTTTATCCTCCGATTTGAATAAACCTGATATGATATAAATATCATAACACCTGTCCAGCACAACTCTCAAATCCTTTTTCAAAATTCCATTCATCTCTTTTTTAATTTATTTTATCGGGTTCCTATTGATAACTACTTACAGAAATATCCATATCTTCATTGATATGTTTTTCCCATTTCACAAGCAAAAAGTAATGGAAGTCTACTCCCCTAAGTTCAATTATTGACAGATTAGGAGTAAAAATAGTCATTTACCTGTTCGTCTATTAAAATTGTACTCAAACAAAGTATATCTCCGGAAAATAATTCATAAAAAAGCCATAGTAGAAAAGTATTATAAAATTCTTCCTTACTATGGCCCTTAATCTAATCCTGAAAACAGTTTTAATCTATGGTCAGAGTTTCATCATCTTGCCAATCTATAGTTCCGGCAGCACCATTTGGTCTGTCCAGCCTTTGGTCTGTCCGAGCCAGGAGTTATTGTCCAAAATATCTTTTGACAGACCCATTATATAATAATTAGATCGCCATCCGATCTTAATCCATTCATTGCTGTTGTTCTTATCAGGTTGCACATTGGGCTCCCCGTACTGGAAATTAGACTCCCAAAAATCAGCCACTTCTTTAAGTTGCTTCTGGAAATCGGCAGATTCAGGGTCTGCAAATATATTCTTACGCAGTTCCGACAACACATCTTTACTGCCTGAGTATATCCATCTTTACATCCACATATTTAGCTGTACGATATCTTTCGGTCAACGGAGTTACTCCCAGGAATGAACAGGTATTAGTGGTACTCAACTGCATAGCTTCTCCCCGTCCTCCATCATAAAGCATCCAACGCCAAATATCCCAATATCTTTTGCCTTCATATGCCAGTTCGACCTGACGTTCACGCAAACAGGCAGCCAACGCCGATGCCCGGTCAAACACATAAGTATCCAAACCGTAATTATTAGTGGAAGGAATCCCAACCCGCAGCACGCAATTTCCCGATTGCCTGTTTACATAAATCAATCTGATTGGTTGCCGCATAACACTCGGCAAGATTCAATTGCAATTCCGCATAACGGAAATCATAGATATGCACTCCCGAAGCCTTCGTAGTTGTTGGCAGAAGCAGTATTGAGTCCACTCATCTTACGTACGAATACCGGACTGGTTATATTTACTCCTTCACTATAGGCAAAGCCGCTGGTAGTTGACTCCGAAGTTCGCCAACGATAAGCCCAGACCGTATCATTGGTGACATCTTTATGTCCCCACTTCAAACCATTAAAGGCAAATGTCTGGTAGAAACGCGGATCACGGTTTTCCATAAAGCGCAAACTACCTTCGGTAACCTGATGAGCGGCATCAGGAAGTGTACCGTCAGCCATAGGGAATACATCGATCAACTCAATAGGAGCACCTTTTCCACCGCTTCCTCCTTGAGAACTCAAACGGATATTCTTCTCCCAGCGATTATTCTTGTAACCTAATGACGAGTTGCTTTCCTTAGCCAATAGTCGGACAACTAATGTTTCTCTGTTAGAATGTTCATTATCGTCATCCGCCAATATTTTACTCCAGCTTTTGCAGCATCCGTCACACCGTCCAATCCACTGGCAGTAATACCGGAAATAGCGTTCTGAGTAGCTTCCAGGGCTTTTTGCCAACGAAGGTTGCCCGGATCATTCCAATTCTTATTAAAGATGGGTCGGGCATAGAATAATAACACACGGCTCTTGTATGCCAATGCTCCGCCACGTGTGAGACGTCCGTAATCGTTTGTTCCCATTCATCCGGCAACAAAGCGGCCGCATCGGTCAGGTCTTTCACAATCTGTTCCACACATTGGGTCACAGAGGCTCTTGGCAGTCCGGCATCGGTCACCTCAGCATTCAGCACTGTTGTCACAATAGGTACGCAACCATACATACGAACCAAATCAAACAACTGCATGGCACGTAAAAAGAGGGCTTGCCCTTTTGCCTTATCTTTGGTATCCTGCGAAACCGAGGAAGCATCAATGTCACGAAGCAGGATATTGCAGTTTACGTATACGCGTATAAGCATTGTTCGTAACACTTGAACCTAGTGCCTTGCCGAAATAACCGGCAAACAACGGGTCGTAACTTTTACCGCTGGAAGCATCTGTCTGTGTTTTTATATCATCAATGGTCGAATATTGCGTACTCGGGTCAATCCGGCTGGTAGACGTGATTCCCCACATCTCATCCGTGAATTCGTTAAAATCCTGCGCATAAGAAGTATACAATCCCAAATACTGAGACGTCGGAGATGTATAGTCTTCAAAACTTGTCTGGTATAATCCGGCCAGATACCAGGTGATTTTCGTTTCAGAATTAAAATCATCATAAGCTCCGTAATTATTCATATCCAAAAATGAATCACTGCAACCGCACATAAACATACCGAGGGCTAAAGTTCCTGTATATAAAAAGTTTTTTCTTTTTCATCGTTGACACAATTATTAAAATGTAACATTAACACCTAATGACCAAGTTCTCAAAGTAGGATAATCTGTAGAAGAAGCATCATACATATTACGGTAATGGTCAGGGTATGGATTGTACAAATCCCACAAATTATTACCGGTCAGATTCAGACGGACAGCCGACATTTTCAACGGAGCAATCCACTTTTTAGGAAGTGTATAGCTGACAGACAGATTACGTATGTAACAACGGAAGGTACTAATCATCCAGAAATCAGAGTTGGCGATAGCCGAACTGGAAATCAGAGATTCTGTTCCCAAGTTAGGATATTTACCATTCGGATTGTACATTTCGTCAAACATATCTCCCCAGAAAGAATCCGGTGCCCATATCATTGTACTCTTATTACCACCCATAGAAGCACGGTCTATAAAGCGTACTCCACCCCATGAAGTAGCGATATTGGCACTGATAGCAAGTCCTTTCCAACTGGCACCCAGTCTTGTCGAGACATTATAAGTCTTATTCTTTTTCACATAACTTTCCATAATCCTGTTGCAATACAATCTGTCCGTTGGGACCTTGTTGAACTCCATTGACCATTTCGCCCCCTAAATCCTGGTAAGCCAGCATACCCGGACGCAAATCGTCTTTACTTGTCTTATCCAGATATTTAGTTTGTCCGCCTTCGGGAGCATATGATTCCAGATAAGACCAGTATCTGTTAATATCATCCTGCGTACGCAAAATTCCGTCACCATTCGAGGTTCCTTTCCATACCTTGAATCCCCATACCGGCAGATATGTAGACATTCCTTCTTCCCAGCCTTGAGCCTGGACGGATATTTGTTATAGCGCAAACCCGGCACCCACTCTTTCACTCTACTACCGTTCAGACCGAAATCCATACCGATATTATAGTTCACCTGTCCTACCTTTGTCACGCCATGTCAAAGACAACTCGCCGCCATATGTATCAACACGGCCAAAATTTTCTTCAGCATACGAACCACCGGCATACACGGGAATTCCCGGTTGGCTAGCCATAAACTGATTCAAGATGTTATCATTGATATCATAGTAGAAATCGAATACCGCACTTAAAAACGACCATCAAAGAAACGAGTATCAAAACCAAGATTAAACTTGTCGGAAACATCCCATTTCACATTACGGTTCGGAGATGACTGCGGGATCAGACTGGTACCTGGCTTTCCGCTTTCGGCACCGAACTGCATTCCTTTCAAGTCCATCTTGTACTGTTCCTTTCCATTTCCACATCTTGATATTGTCACGTCCCGTACGTCCCCAGGATGCACGTACCTTCAAGAATTCAAACCAAGGAAGCGAGCGTTTGAACCATGATTCTTCAGACATGATCCATCCCGCAGAGATACCGGGAAAGAATCCCCAGTAATTCTCCGGAGCAAACTTAGTCGAAGCGTCCGAACGGAAAATAAACTGCAGCATATAGCGGTCAGCATAAGAATATGCCACACGTCCCAAGTAAGAAAGCGAGCCCGATTCACCTTTAAGCGTCACTGTATTGTCGGAAGCCAGAGCCTGACTTGCCGTCCGGCCCGACGATGGAGGGACCGCCGACTCCCAGATAAGTATCAGAAATGTCATGAGCCAGATCAGCATATTCAATATCACGAGAATCATAGAATGATTCATAACGCTCGATGGAAGCCATAGCCGAAATGCTATGTTGGCCAAACGTACGGTCATAGTTTACGTAAAAGTTCATCTGACGTCTTTCCGCCTGTTTATCTTTAAATGATAATGTACTGTTCTTATCAAAGATAGCCGTTTTAAAGGAACTGCTCGGGATGGTATAAACCAAATGCTGGTCGGCAGGCATTCTGCCGCCTACATACGCCAGTTCATAAGGGAAACTAGCCTGCTCGGTTGCTTCACTTGAGTGCGAAGACGAATAAGTGGCACGGAGTGACAAACCTTTCACAAAAAGGAACTTCGTAGGTCAATGAGATATCAGCATTCCAGCTGTTGCTTCTGTTCTTACTGAACGAACCACTATTATTCAACGCAAAATAATTCCAGGAAGTAACATAATCTCTATTAAAGCTCGGACTACTATAGGTATTCTCGATAGGTCCCAGCCAATATTCCTGATCTTGCCCGTTCTCATCCGATAAAGTCACACTCCAAGGCATATGGTTGGGCATATGATGCAAAGCACTATAGTCTGATTTTTCCGTACTTCCACTCATCCCGTACAGTTTAAAGCGGGCTTTTTGTATAGATCTGATCGGATTTACCTCATTACCGGCAACCGTGGCTGATAATTTAATATCATTCGTCAAACGCACATCAACACCGGCACGGTAAGTATAACGCTTATAGCTTTGATCACCCAAATTTGCTCCCTGGTCAAAATAAGTAGCTCCGGCATAATATGTAGCACGTTCACTTCCACCGGTAACATTCAGTGTATGTGTCTGTTGGAAAGCCGATTTCCAGCCTGCTTTATCCAGCCAATCATAATTCAGGTTATCCATCTCAGCCAGTTCCATATCACTATACAGCACGTCGAGGTCATCATAACCACTCGCTTTATTGGAACCTATCGCCAAAGCATTATAGAAACGTCCATAAGCAGAACCTTTCAGCACCTTGGAATGACTAACGGCATCATTCACGGCAAATTTACCTGAATAGGAAATAACAGGTACTCCTTTTTTCCCTCTTTTGGTCTTTACAAGAATTGCACCATTGGCAGCACGAGAACCGTAAATCGCTGCGCTGGCATCACGTAACACTGTTATACTTTCTACTTCCGAAGGGTCCAGCATATTAAACTGCTCCATACTCGGCTGTCCATTCGTTCCTAACTGAATGACATCATCAATAATAATCAAAGGGGTGGAATTACCGCCATCCTTGGATATTCCGGTGAAAGTCCGGTTCTGACGGATATAAACCTCATTGGCATTCGTACCCGGACGGCTGGAGCCTAACTGTACATTCAAGCCATTCACCATTCCCTGCAAGGCTTCCGAAAGATTGGATACCGGAAGATCTTCCAGTTCTTCAGCAGAAATAGTCGATACGGAACCGGTAATGTTTTTCTGTTTCATACTACCGTAACCTACTACGACTACTTCATCAAGTTTCTGGTTATCTTCCTGAAGAATGACTTTCAAAGTATCGCCTTTCGGCAGGATTACTTGTTTCAGATATCCGATATAAGATATTACCACCTTTTTTCCATCCGGCACATTCAGCGAAAAGTGACCGTCAATATCAGTAATAGTACCTGTCGTAGCATCCTGTAACCGTATAGTAGCTCCGATAATCGGCTGACCACTTTCGTCCACTATCTGTCCTGTAACCTTTTCGGGTCTGTGCGTTAGCTGACAGCGCAAATGCTACGAAACACAATAACACTCCTACCTTTTAATGAATGAAGAACTTTTGAACTTCATCAATACAATGTGTTTATTCATATTATATATATTATTTAATGCGCGGTTCATCGTCTCCATTTTGAAGCACCTACGCTGGAACAACCTGTGAATAACTCGTTCAATTTAAAATTGTTAGTCCCCGGAGCAGTGAACAGAGTGGTAGTTGACATTTTAGAATCACTCAGTCCGAGGTTTCCTTTGCTTGAGGTACGATCATTAGCCTGAAAACTATTAACCGAACTGAAAGGATATACGCCGGTATAATCATCCTGTCCTCCGGACCCCAGTTCATTAAATTTCGGAAGTTTTCCATCTATTTTCATGGAACCGCCAAATACACAATTTTCAATCTTGACAGCAATACTCGGATCTACCCGGAATAAGAAGGAGTTTTCCATCGGCGCATAACAGAATGTAGTGTTTGTAATCGACATACTCTTTCCGCTGCTACTATTCCGCAAATCTGCAATACCGCAAATATTAGTGATAGTACACTCATCAAAAGAGACATCATTGATGTAATTTCCATTTTGCCATCAGTCGAAACTATACCCTGATTACCGATTGCGTTAATGGTACATTCTTTGAAAGCAATAGCTCCTACATTTCCTGTAGCCTTTTTTGAACGGACAATAGAACGGAAATTCTCAATATAGCAATTAGTGAAATCAATCGTGTTAATCAGAAAAACATCGGACTCCGGACAAATCACTTGTTTACCACTCAAACTGTTATCAGCAACCTCACTTAATGATTTGGAAGCCCTAAGATTGATGCGTTTAAAAGTAACCTTGTCTACAACTCCGCCTTCTACTATACGGAAAGCGTTATCAAAACTAAATGTCGGATAATCTTCCAACGTTTGCGGAGTAACAAAATGAACTGAATGTGCAAACTCAATAACAGTTTCTCCACTATTCAACACGTACGTCTTACCTGCCGGAAGCACAAAGGTTGTACCTTCTGCCAGAGAGTTCCAGTCAAGTTTATTAAAATAATCAGGATCAAATGCTTCGTTACGCAAATCTATCCGGTTTGCCGTCCCATAATCTTCATCCAGATTTTCGGTTACAGCTGTCTTTACTTCTATGCGTGCCTGATAAGTATCCGAGTTCTGTTCCTCACCCGAATATAAACTAACACGATAAGAAGTCTCCGGAGTTAGATCATCTATGATTTTGGAGCCGGCCAGATATTCTTCGGAAGAAACGTTATAAACCTTTATATCTTGAGAATTAACAGTCTCAGCCCCATCGGAACAGCAGTCAGAGCTGTAATCACAACAGTATCATTAGGCGTCCACGAAATAAGAGCCTGTGTATCTATAGTACGAGCTTCTCCTAACTCTATCGACAAAGGGCGGTAAAGAATACCCGTCACCTCTGTTTCCCAATAACCGGACAGCCTTCCGTTACCTTCACATTTCACCTTAAACTTGTAGTTTTCTTCCCAGTCTAAATCTATCACACAGGAAGAACGGTCACCCGGCACGGTCTCCGTCTTATAAAGTTCTTCCCCTTTATCCACCACCTTATACACCTCGACGATATATTCGGTCGCTCCTTCTACGCTTTTCCAACTAAGATATGCCTTGTTTTGCACTATCTCCATAGCAGTAACCGGTCGTAACAATACTTTTGAGCCGGCATCATCATCGTCCGAACAGCTTGTCATCAGTCCTGAAAAACAACTTAACAGGCACCCTACTGTCATTAATTTCAATAAATTCATAGCATTCTATTTTAATATTAACACTGATTTCACTTCTTAAAGTTGTAGGAAATACTTTCATCTACCAGACTATTAAGATATACTTCCAAAGTTCGTATAACCAACCTCTGTTGTCCTGTTACGGTCTTCCGGATTAGCAGGGTCCAAACCAACCTTTTTCTCCCAGGCATCATCCATGCCATCCTGATCCGTATCCGTAATGGTTCCGCTGGTTTTATACGTCAGTCCATCCAGACCTTCAGCCTCATCCGGGCTATTTATTATGCCCGGGATAGCACCACTATTGGCGTCTCCGGCTCCTGTATAAGTACAAAGTCCGCTCTTCACTTCTTTTTACAATACGCACATCTACTTTATCACGGGGAAATGCGCCGGCACCACTTTTATCAGCCAACACAGATTGATAAGAACTTTCTCCGCAGATTCATATTGGTCAGATAAAGTGTATGATTCCCAGTCGAACCAATATTGTTCATAATTCTCTTTCCCTGAAGGAATAATGAAAAGAAGAAGACTTTCATCTCATCGATAGAATAAGGATAATTACCATCCGTATATACACCTTCCCAATTGTCGGAAGTCAGTTGAGAATTACCCTCCATTACATTGCCATGAAAGTACCACTTTGAAACGGCACGCAAAGGTGCCTTATTGGGTTCACGGGCACTTGATTGCCGGAAGAATTTCAGTTCTTTTTACCCGGGCTGTCGTAGCGGGCCCCGGTTTATAATAATTATTCACAAAGTTACATGACCATCCATGATGTTCCGGATCCTGAGACTCGTCCATACCTCCATAAGTAGCCATTTGACTGCCCCAATTATAATTCACATTATTAATATATTCCATATAAACAACGATATCCTGTCCGGGATCCTTCCCCCGTGCGCCATTCATCAATGGCGTCCGGCTATTAAATGAGCAAACAGATTATGGTGATAAGTAGATGAAGTTCCTCCCCACGCACCACCATAAGCACGTGCACCTTTTTATTGACCGAATAATAAAGCCCCTCGCTGGAAATGCACCATTGCACTGTAGAAAAATGAGTATCAATAAAATCGGTATTCTCTTCACTAGCCCAGCTGAAGGAACAATGGTCAATTATAAAGTTATTCGCATTTTCCACTCGCAGACAGGCAGCATTATGTTCCTTTCCACTCGCATCTTTTTCACCGACACGAAAACGCATATGCCGAATAATAAAGTTCTCCGAACCACCAAAATTTATTTCATTCTTAATGATGCAAACACCATCACCGGGAGCTGTTTGTCCAGCCAGCGTGAAGTTCTTAGCTTTGCAACGGATTTCCGACTTTAATTCTATTTTGCCCGAAACTGCAAAAACAACAGTAGTTGCTTCGTTTTGTGAGCATTGCTGCAATGCCCATCTAAAAAGAGCCTTCTCCGTCATCGTTGGTATTGGTCACTATAACGACTTTTCCTCCACGACCTCCCGTAGCATTTTTACCGAAGCCTTCAGCTGTAGGGAAAGCCTTTAATACCTCTGGTCCTTTCGCATAGGGACCTAACTCCATATTAGTAAACCCTTTGACATCGGTACACGCCCCTAAAAATAAAAAGACAAGCACAAAAAAGGATATTGTACCAGGTAACGTCTGAAAAGACTGGAGTTACCATAAATGTCGTTCTAATAAGCACAGGAAAGCGTTGATACCAGAATTTCCATTTCTTAATAAATACACAATTTTTCATTCATTTCAATTTAAAGTTAATACATATTACTATCTAATCAATACTTATGTTACATGCAAATCAATCGTTGAAAACATGGGGAAAATTGAAACAGGAATCATCTCATGTTTATTCATTAATATTCCTGATTTATAGTTCTTATTTTTTGTTTCATATGTGCAAAAGAAGTTATATAAAACATAAAGAGAGGGACTTTTTGAGCGTTTAGGTGCACTATTTTATCACTAAAATATCAGATACGAGATTTTGGGATTAAAATACCAAAAATTCCATATTTTACTTTACATAGTAATTTCTACTAGTCATTTTCAGTATTTGCTTGGATTAGAATAAAAGTGTCCATCAGGCGGCTAGCATTCATTACTCTAAATGCTAGCCGCCTGATGGACACTCAAAATTTTAGCTGATAACGAACGAAAATGAATCATCCGTTGATCAAATAGCTATTTCTTATAGTCCTAAACGTTCTTTTAATAACCTGTAACCCGAAAGGCTTACCCGAAGTTTAACCCCGTTTTTCAATAATAGCTGGTACGTTTCCTTCCCAAACAGTTCTACACGGGAGATTTGAGTGACATTGACAATCGTTGAGCGATGAACACGAACAAAAGTATCGGAAGGCAAATGAGTCTCAAAATACTTCATCGTCTGTTCCTTCAGAATTCCGGTTGATGCATTATCAATTCTTTAGTTCCTGATTCAGTGCATCTTCTTTAGCGACAATCAGGCGATACCATAAAGAATGGCAATCAAGGTCGGAAGTCCAAACAACAGACGAAAAGGGATGGTAGTCTGCAAAAAGGAATATAGGATATGCCTACAATCCTCACCATGATATCACAGATCATAAAACTACCCGCCAGCCATAACAGGCTTCCAACGATTATCATGATTATATCCGTCTGGAACAACGAGACAAGACCGACCACAAACCATGCCAGATAGGCGATAGCCGCCAACCAACCAATTGTTGCCACTCCATCTACCAAAGCGGGAAGATAATCGTTTCCGGTGTATCCACAGACTAAAGCTACTTGTGAAGCAACCAGAATAAACGCCAGCACCAGTATCGGAATCCAACGAAAAGGATAATCTATAATCGGATGTGCTTTCATACGCTAGTCTTTAACCTCCAAGCCTCCGAAAGAAAGTGTTCCCCGAATTACCAACACACTCTCCTTATTTATATTTCCATTCTGCCAACGTTTATCATCACATCCTCCAAAGAAAGCATTGCATTTAAACACGACTTTCCAGTCAGAAGGGACATATATCTCAACTCCTCCCCAACTGCAATCCAAATCTATGTATGTTTCTCCGGGTGCAATATGGGTATGGCGCAAATCAATCGTCGTTCCTCCGAAAGATGTGCGAATGACAGCTCCTTTAAACAATTCGTCAAGCACCACGTGACGGGCAGCTCCCCAGACATTCTCCGAACGCAAAAAGCCATCTACTGATTCCGATTGTTGTTGCTCACTTTCAAAATTCATGCCGGGTTTACCCTGATGCATCTTCATCCATTTCCGACGATGTTCCATTGTATGCTGACGAGCCCATTGCGCCCTCTTATTTCTGCCGGGTTTGAAGATAAATAAAACACCTGCTATTATCAGAGCGAGGGGCCATACCATTGCCTGCGAATTTTCAGGCAACCATGAAAGCCCTCCAATCAAAAAATACAAACCTATCAACAAAAGGATGATTCCACCGATGAAATGGCGGCGAATCATAGAATATATACCTAATATAATAAGGAGTGAATGCCAGGATACGATCATATCGAAGACTTCAGATGTAATCCATCCCATATTGCGGGCAAACAGCAGTATCCCCGAAAGGATAAAAAGTGAAGCTACCAGATATTTACCGGAAAAGCCTGTAGCAGTGGGACATTTTTGTTTCTCTTCCATTATCTCTATTATTAATTGATTAATGGTTCAAAGATACGCCATTTCTTACTATGCTTCTACAGGCTTTTCTGTTGATTTACGGTATAAATTCCGATGAATGCCGGATAAAAACCGGTGAAAAAATCAATTTATAAATCTCTGATTCGTATATTTGCCGGCCTTTAGAACACAAATAACACCCTTCAAAGCTAATAACTACACCCCTCGCCTCTGTGGAAGCCGTTATTCTAACAGAGAAGATATGGAAAAAAAGCCGATTTATGCAATAATGTAATCTATAATTGGACTGGTGAAGGAGCCTATGCGGGAGAGGGAGGTTCTTATAATATCATGAATAACTACTATAAGCCGGGACCTGTTAATGCTTCGGCAAAAGTACATTGCCGTATTTTCACCGCCTACGTAGATGATGGTAAAAACCAACAGGCACAAAGGGATATATGGAAAATTCTATGTAAACAGGAATTATTTCGAAACACATGAGAAGTTATCTAATTCACAAAAAGACAGAATTGGCCAATGCAAATGCAGATAATACCTCCTCAACCGCTTTTTGCGTAAAAAACAACGAAGTTTCAACAAAAGATTTGCTTGTATCTTTGCGTTTTCCTATCTTAGATGATTATTCGTTCGTTCAGTCTGCACAAGATGCCTATCAGTCTGTATTACTATACGCTGGTGCTTCCAATCTGCGTGACAAGATTGATAAACGTATTGTAAAAAAACCCAGGAAGGCACTTTCACATACACAGGCTCAAACGGAGGAACGAACGGACTGATCGATACACACAAGATGTGGAAGGATGGAGTGAATACGCATCCACTACCACTACACAGCAGGATAGTGACAAAGACGGGATACCGGACGAATGGGAAACAGCCAACGGGCTGAATCCCAACGACGGCAGTGACGGAAACAAATATAACTTAAGCAAGGAATATACCAACCTCGAAGTCTATCTGAATAGTTTGGTAAATTCCTTATACCCAACCAATAACTAAGTAGCTATGAACAAAAAAAATCCTGGTAGGGCTATGTGCCTTATTTATGCTCCCTTCTATCCAAGGGAATACAAATACTGACAATTCGTACAAAGAGAATGCTACTCCCGACCGTTCAAAAGTTCCGGCTTTCCCAGGCGCCGACGGTGCAGGGAAATATACAACAGGAGGTGCCGGAGGTACTGTATATATAGTGACTTCACTAGCCGATGACGGTTCCGAAGGAACTTTCCGTTGGGCTATCAACAAAAAGGGCCCCGCACGATCGTTTTCGCAGTCAGCGGCATCATTGAATTGCAGAAACCTTTAAAACTCAGCAATGGAGATGTGACAATCGCAGGTCAAACAGCTCCCGGAGATGGCATCTGTCTGAAGAACTATACATTCTCCATCCAAGCCGACAACGTAATTGTCCGTTTTATCCGCTCGCGCATGGGAGTTGACATCAAACAAAAAGGAGACGACGCTATGAACGGTACCAAAGGAAACAGTAACATAATCATAGACCATTGCTCTCTGAGCTGGTGTACGGATGAATGTGCCACTTTCTATGATAACAGTCAATTCACCCTTCAATGGTGCATCATCAGCGAAAGCCTCGCCAACTCTATTCATGAGAAAGGAGCACATGGCTATGGTGGCATCTGGGGTGGACAAAAGCATCCTTCCATCATAATCTGCTGGCACATCACACCAATCGTACTCCACGTCTCTGCGGAAGCCGTTATACCGGCAAACCGGAAGAAGAAAAGGTGGAATTATTCAATAATGTAATCTACAATTATGGTAGTGACGGGGCTTATGCCGGTGAAGGAGGTTCCTACAACTTTCTCAATAATTACTATAAGCCGGGGCCCTATAGTGCTACCAAAGGTTCATACCGACGCCTGTTCACCGCTTATGCAGACGACGGCAAAAAATCAAAATGAGGCAGGGGTACATGGAATCTTCCACTTCAAAGGAAACTTTATGGACGCCACCTGTCCCAAACTGACCGATAAGCAGAAAGAGGCTCTTTATAAAGTGAATATGGATAATACATTTGGTCTGATCGTCAAGAACGACTTCGCACCGGAAAAGAATTTATTATCCAAAAAAAGCATTTGATATAGCAGAGCATACTTCATTGCAACCGGCAAAGAAAGCCTATAAAGATGTACTGCAATTTGCCGGTGCTTCTCACCGCCGCGATGCCGTAGACCAACGAATCGTAGAAGAAACCCGCAAAGGTAATTATACTTATGAAGGTTCCCACGGTAGCACCAACGGAATGGTTGACCAACCGATAGATGTAGGAGGCTGGCCCGAATATAAATCCAACCGACCCCAACCGACTCCGACGGAGATGGCATACCGGACGAATGGGAGAAAAAAAGCACAATCTGAATCCGAATGATCCAAGCGACGGCGCACAATATAGTTTGAGTAAAGAATACACCAATCTGGAGGTATATCTGAATGAGCTAGTGAATCATCTGTATCCTGCGGATTCTAAAAAATAAAACTAAAAGCCCGAATAAACAGTTATAAAAGATTAAGACGAGTACATTTCCCCATAAATCCTCGTCTTTATTCATTTTATGCCGGAAAAACAAAAAATACTATCGTAAAAACAAATATTACACATCCCACAAGCCCCAAAAACATAATTTTGCACCAGTGAGAACTCTAAGAGTGGACACACTCGAATATTAATAATCTAATATAAAAGAAAAAAGATGCCTAAAGGAATGAAAAACATGCGCACTTTGCTGCTAATGATTTTCGCAGCATTATCGCTCAGCGTATCAGCGCAAACAATTACCGTAAAAGGTAATGTGAAAGACACAACAGGAGAACCGATCATCGGTGCTTCCGTTGTAGAAAAAAGGTAATACTACCAATGGTACAATCACTGACCTGGATGGAAATTTCTCTCTAAAAGTTCCTGCCAACGCCACTGTAGTTATTTCATATATTGGTATGAAAACGCAGGAAATCGCAATCAAAGGAAAAAGCAAGATTGATGTTACACTATCAGATGATGCAAAAGCGTTGGATGAAGTTGTAGTTATCGGTTATGGTACTGCCAAGCGTAAAGACATTACAGGATCAGTAGCCACAGTTAATGCTGAAGCATTGACAGTAGTACCTGTTGCATCCGCAACAGGAAGCACTTACAGGTAAGATGGCAGGTGTACAAATTACCACAACAGAAGGTTCGCCTGATGCAGAAATGAAGATTCGTGTACGCGGTGGCGGTTCTATTACGGGAGATAACACTCCTTTATTTATTGTAGACGGCTTCCCCCGTAGAATCTATTTCTGATATTCCCCGCTTCAGATATTGAAGATATGACAGTTCTGAAAGATGCATCTTCTACTGCTATCTATGGTTCTCGTGGTGCTAATGGAGTCATCCTTGTTACAACCAAAAGTGGTAAGGAAGGTAAGATTTCTGTGAATTATAACGCTTACTACTCTTGGAAAAAGATGGCCAAACAGTTAAACACGCTTTCATCCGAGACTATGCAAAATGGCAATATGAATTGGCTATGTTGAATAGTGGTAAACATGATACGATCAATCCAGATGATTATACCAAAGTTTTTTCGGTAACTATCAGGATATAGATCTTTATGAAAATATTGAAGGTAACAATTGGCAAGATCAGGTATTTGGGCGTACCGGACATACTTTCAATCACAATTTAAGCATCAATGGAGGAAGTGACAAAACAAAGTTCGCTTTCAGCTATGCGCATATGGATGATAAAGCAATCATGCAAGATTCTGATTTTAAGCGTGATAACTTAAGTTTAAAAAGTAAATCACAAGCCCAATAAACGTGTTGCTTTAGACTTCTCTGTACGTTACTCCAATTCAACAATCAATGGTGCAGGTGCTAACGAGTCCAAAAGCGAAGTTTCCAGTGCAGACTCTCGTATGAAAGACGTTATGATTTATACCCCGTTCAATTTCAAAGATTTGAGCGATGGGTATGATCCTGATCTCAATTAACAAATCCATTAGTTTCCGTTGCAGACAATGCACGTCAGCAGTCACGTCAAACCTTTAATTATAACGGTAGTTTTACTTGGGAGTTTATTGACAACTTAAAAATTCAAGACTGAATTTGGTTTAGATCATTACTATAATAAAGACAAACGTTTTTTATGGAGTTACAACTTACAACTCCCCATCAATGGAAACAATCAGCCTATTGCCGTATTCACTTCCAAAGAAAGAAAAACCTTCCGTAATACTAATACTTTAAATTACGATTTCAAAGAAGATACTAAAGAACAAAGATCATAGTTTAAGTCTTTTGGTTGGTCAGGAATTGATTAAGGTGAAAAGTAATACGGATACAGATGAAGTTCGTTTTTATCCAAAACTATTTACGGCAGACCAAGCCTTTTCAACTTATCAAGTCAAGGCACAGGCTTTCTCAACTGACAAATTCTATAATGCTGACGATATCCTGCTATCCTATTTTGCACGTGCAAACTATGATTTCCAAGGTAAATATCTTGAGTGCAACATTCCGTGCCGATGGCTCTTCTAAATTTTCAAAAGACAACCGTTGGGGATTCTTCCTTCCGCAGCTCTTGCATGGCGTATGTCATCTGAAAACTTCATGGAAAGTACTAAATCATGGTTAGATGATTTAAAACTTCGTATTAGTTATGGTACAGCCTGGTAATAACAACATTCCAAGTGACCAAACAAGTACTATTTGGTCTGCTGGTTCCGGTGCTTCAATAGGCTGGATGAATAATATGTCAAGTTATTGGACTACTGGTGCACAAATGGCCAATCCTGATTTGAAATGGGAAACAACCCATACTCGCAATGCCGGTTTAGATTTTACTCTTTTAAACGGAAAGTTAAGTGGTACAGTTGAATATTATTGGAATACTACAAAAGATTTGCTAATCAACTTCCCCGTTTCCGGTGTTGGATATAGCTTCCAATACAGAAATTTAGGTGAAACAGAAAACAAAGGTTGGGAAGTAACCTTAAATTGGAATGCCATCAATAAAAAAGAATTATGCTTTGAGTTTTAATGCAAACGTAGGATTCAATAAGAATAAAGTTAAATCCTTAGGTAGCTTAATGGACTATTCTGCTGATTCAGGTTGGGCATCAACAGATATTCAATCAGACTTCAAAGTACAACCAGGACATTCTGTCGGAGAAATTTACGGTTTTGTAAGTGACGGACGTTATGAAGTCAGTGACTTCGAAGGTTTCATTGATGGTAAATGGGTATTGAAAGCTGGCGTAGCAGATGCTTCTGACATCATCGGTGAGAAATATCTCCGTCCAGGTGCTATGAAACTAAAAAACGTAGATGGAAGTGAAGATAATAAAGTGACTAAAGACGACCAAAAAGTAATTGGTGATACTAATCCATTCTGTAGTGGTGGGTTCTCTGTTAATGCCCGTGTTTACGGATTCGATCTGACTGCAAACTTTACCTATAGTATTGGTAATGATATCTATAATGCAAACAAAATTGAATATACATCTTCAAGCAAATATAAATACCGTAACATGATTGATGTCATGGCAGAAGAGAAACGTTGGACTAACCTAAATGCCGACGGAACTATCTGTAATGATCCTACACAATTGGCGGCAATGAATGCAAATACCTCCATGTGGTCTCCATGGACACAGAAATATGTGTTGACAGACTGGGCTGTAGAAGATGGATCATTCCTTCGCCTAGCTACTCTTTCCATTGGCTACACACTGCCACAAACTCTGACCAGAAAAGTTGGAATACAGAATCTCCGTTTTTATGCAACCGGCTATAACTTATTCTGCATTACCAACTACAGCGGTTTCGATCCTGAAGTATCTACACGTACTAAAAAGCGCATTGACCCCAGGTGTTGATTATTCAGCATATCCAAAGAGCCGTCAATATGTAATTGGTTTAAACTTAACATTCTAAAAAAACTAATATGAAAAAAATTATTATATACAGTAATAGCAGCAATGCCATTCTGCGGAAGTTCTTTACTTATGACTTCTTGTGATGACTTGTTTGATACAAAGTCTCCTTCATCTATGGACGACTCAATATATTTTCAATCTATGATTTAGCAGAAGGAACAATTAAAAACATATATATATATTATGGCGAACAGAACTATCGTGCTCGTTATTTGCCTTGGTATGGTTATAATACTGACATAGAATGGTATAGTAGTTCTGAACAGGTAGGTGACGGAAAAGCAGATTTAGCGGTTTATAAGGTTTCTTCGAATAATAGTCAGATGAATCTCGCTGATGGTAAAGAACCATGGTCTAATATTTATCAAGGCATTGAAAAGGCCTAACCTTGCCATCCAAGGACTTAGAACATACGCAGATTTGACAGATAAAAATATGGCACACCTTTATGGTGAGGCTCTTACCATGCGTGCTATGGCATATGTTGATCTGATTAACGCTTGGGGAGATGTTCCCGCTCGCTTTGAACCAACAACCACAGAAACAATGTATGCTGCAAGAACTGACAAAGACGTTATCTACAAACAACTGATAAAAGATTTACAGGAAGCAGAAAATATGGTAGCATGGCCCAACGAAATGGATGCAACTACTACTGTAGAACGAATCAACAAAGTTTTGTAAAAAGGATTATTAGCACGAGTTTGCCTTCAGGCATCCGGTTATTCTTTGAGATCCGATGGTAACAGTTCATTAAGCAGTGATCCAGAACTAGCAAAATCTGTATTATACCCTATCGCCCTGCAGGCATGTAAAGACGTAATGGCAGAAGAAGGAAAATATGTGGCTTTAAAAACAAATTTCGAAGATATTTTTATTGATAACTGTTGTGATATTATTAAAGCAGGTAGTGAATCATTATGGGAAATACCATACAACAATGAACCGACTGCACGTGGACGCCAAGTATATACTTTCGGTTTAAGACATGAGACCGCTGATGTCATAGTAAACTACAAACAATCCGGTGGACAGGCAGGTCCTACTCCTTTCTTTTTCTTTGATTATTCCCAAAAGGATAAACGACGTGATGTAACATGTGTTCCTTACAAATGGAACAAAGGAGTCCAAGAACTCAATTCAATAGATAAATGGTATTTCGGAAAACTCCGTTATGAATGGATGAACCGCTATATTGAAAGCACCGACGATGGTATCAATAAACAATATATGCGTTATGCTGATATCGTATTGATGAGAGCAGAATTAGAAAACGAATTAAATGGTCCGGCCTCAGCAAAATCCATATTTGAAACAGATTCGCCAACGTGCGTTTGATCAAGCCGATTGGAATACAGAAGTAGACCAATATGTCGCAGCTGTTCAAGGTAATAAAGATGCAATGTTTGATGCAATCGTTCAAGAACGCGCTTTGGAATTTTGCGGTGAATTTGTTCGCAAAGCTGACTTGATCCGTTGGAATCTATTAAAAACCAAACTTGATGAGGCTAAAGCTAAAATGTATCGTTTACGTGATTTGCAAGGAGAATATGCTGAATTAAGCGGGCATTTATATTATAAAATGGAAGATTACACATGGACGCGCAACGGAGCATCAAATACAATCGAAGATGGCAGTCTCGTAACATACGGTCTGAACCGCGATGAGCAAAATATCAATCCGGCAGGTTACACAGAATACACCAACAGTTCGGGTGAAACGAAAACATGGATATCTTCCAGCCAACTAAAAGACGAGAAGATAGAAGCTATTTATGCACAAGACCCGGTTAAATATATGTATTGGCCTATCTTCCAGGTTAATCTTAATGCCAATCCGAATTGAAAAATTATTCCTGGTATAATTAATTCATACACTTAAATATTGATAAGATGAAAAATATATAAATCACAGCATTTGCTTTTATCACACTGTTGACAGGCAGCGTTACATTCACTGCATGTGAAGATATAGATGACATAAAAGAATTAAATTTAGATCGTCTATTATCCCCGACTAATCTGACCGCAAGAGTTAGAGACAAAGTAAATATAGAATTAACATGGGATGAAATGGATAGAGCCCAATCCTATGTAATCGAAGTATTTAAAGAAGATCCTGATTTTACAGGAACTGCTATTTCTACGTTAGAATCTGAAAAAGCAACTTATACGGTTACAGGATTAGAAGGAGAAACATCATACTCCATCCGGGTTAAAAGTGTAGCAGAAGGAATTACTGATTCCAAATGGGTTAGCGCTACCCGTTCAACAGATGCAGAACAAATTCTTCTGGAAGTTGCAGAAGAAGATCTGACAGCATCAGAAGTAACACTTCGCTGGCCCGCCGGACAAGTTGCTACGGAAATCATCATAACTCCAAATGATGTTGCAGCACACCGTGTGACTTCTGATGAAATTGCAGCCGGTGCCGCTACTATTAAAAAACTTAAAGTCTGAAACTACTTATACTGCAACTTTAAAGAATGGTGATAAAACTCGTGGTACGATGGTATTCACAACTCTCATAAACTTGGATGGAGCATTACCTGCTTATCCGGGTGACAATCTTGCAACAATCATAGCAACAGCCGAGGCTAATGCTACTATTGTCCTATTACCTAAAGACGACAATAATAGCTTCATATATACAGATGAAAGTGGAACTGCAAAAACATTGGAAATAGAATTAACCAAAGATGTTACTATAAAAGGTTTATATGCAGAAAACCGTCCAACTACTAATATCAAGTTTGTATTAAGTGGATGTAACAATTTCAAAATAGAGAACCTTAATTTAACTGCTAGTGACGGAGGTACAATTATTACAGTACTTGATAGTAAAGGTGGAAATATAACTGTTACAAATTGTGATGTAACTGGATTTGGTTCGTTGTTAGTAGAGAATGATAATACACAAACTGGTACTATCAATACATTTACTGTAGATAACTGTATTTTCCATGATATGGCAAGTGGCAAAAGATTTGTAGACTATCAAAAGAAGAAATCCTTTATAGCAGAGTTTACATTGAAAAATTCCACATTCTATAATTGTTGCTCTGGTTCTGATTTTATTCGTTTTGACAGACATTCAACGAAAGGCAATATCATAAATATATCGAATTGCACTCTGTATGGAATTGAAGCAACAA
>VOFG01004816.1_pt1 | contig 24684 bp, 30 predicted proteins | sample 5384171 | NCBI WGS metagenome assembly VOFG01 (sample SAMN12384726, study PRJNA508395) | human gut metagenome | isolation source: healthy gut F | host: Homo sapiens | reverse complement strand
GCTGCCAGAAGGCGGTCGCTGCCGGGAAGAAGGCTGCCGCTCGAAAAGAAAGCCGCCGGGGCTTGAAGAGGAGAAGCCCGGGTAATCCCGGGTGGGGAGAGAGGGCAGATGGCTGGTCGGCGGAGACCCCTACTCTCGAAAGGCGACGCCCGCGAAAAGAGTGCGAGGCGTTTTTGTCTCTTCTACCCAGATCGCGTTGTTCCAGGAATGAAATCCTTCGCTCTTTTCACCGTTACTCTTGCAAGATCTTTCAGCAATTTCTCGGAATCATGAAAGAACATTGACCGCTGGGGTGCGCTGCTGCTGATCGGGGCGCAAATGTGGACGAAGGCTGGATGTCGGGCGGCTACAATGCCTGGACCATGAATATAGATACGAGGCTTGGGCCGCCCGCCGGGAAGATTATCGCAAGGACAGATTGGTGCCGGGGTCGAGGAGGCCTCGGCAGTCGTTTGATCGACCTCGGTTTCCGGATATGGCAAGGATAACTGGGCGGTCTTTTTCGAGGGTCGCAAAATCAAGGAGGCCTCGGCCCGGTCGTTTGCCGCTGTCCGGCGGGTATGCCCGTGACAACTGGAAAGTCTTCTGGAACGGGATGCCGCTGGCGATGTCTCAGACGGCTATGCTTCCTTTGGGCCGGACAGCCGGTTGCGGAGGTCGGGGTTCTTCGCACGGCGACGGTATGCCCGCGAAGGTGTTCTGGTGCGGACGTGAACTGGATGCCGATCCGCAGTCTTGGGTGCGGACGCGGCTGGCGATCTTCTCGGCCAGTGCCTGTGCGTCGGCCAGAATCTTGGCGTCCTTGTGGGCACGCTGTTTCAGGTTTTCGGCCAGCACCTTCTTAGCCGAAGCGGTCGCGGCCTTGGCATAACCCTGAGGAATCAAGTAGTTGTTCGCGTAACCGGGCTTCACGTTCACGATGTCGTTGGCGTAGCCCAGCTTCTCCATATCTTTCAAAAGAATCACTTCCATGTCTTGCTCCTCCTTGATTATTTCATACAATCGGTTACGAACGGCAGAATGGCGAGGTGACGCGCACGCTTAACGGCCTGTGCGACCTTCTTCTGGAACTTCTGCGAAGTACCCGTCAGGCGGCGGGGAAGGATCTTGCCCTGCTCGTTGAGGAACTTCTTCAGGAACTCGCCGTCCTTATAATCCACGTACTTGATGCCGAGTTTCTTGAAACGGCAGTACTTCTTCTTCTTCACGTCGACCGATACCGGATTGAGGTAACGGATCTCCGATGCCTGTGCCTTTGTTCTCCTGTGCCATGATTACTCCTCCTGCGTTTTGTTAGAAAGTTTTGCACGACGCTTCTCCGAATACTCGACAGCGTACTTGTCCTGCTTGAACGTCAAAAAGCGGATCACACGTTCGTCGCGGCGATACTGGGTCTCCAACGTGTTGATCAGAGAACCCTCGCCCGTGAACTCCACGAGGGAAGTAGAAACCGGTGGTCTTGTTCTGAATCGGGTAAGCGAGCTTTTGAGCCCCCACTTCTCCACATTCACGAGCTGACCGCCGTTCTCGGTGATGACACCTTGGAATTTGTCAGCCACCTCCTGAACCTGAGCCTCGGAGAGAACCGGCGTGACAATGAAAACGGTTTCGTAATTGCAGTTCGTAATCCTGCCCTCCGTTGAGCGCTGCCACCACGGGGTCGGTGTGCATCTCCTCGGCCAACGCCGTCGTCTGCTTCGCGATCGGGATCCGTTCCAGGTAGATGCGCGCCCCGCACTCGAAGCCTTGCAGAGCTGCATCAGGTCGCTGGCCAGTCCGTCCGTGAGGTCGATCATCGACGTCGGGCGTGATCTTTCTCCTCGGCCAGCGCCTCGATGATGTCCGCCGCGGACGCGGGGTTTCAGGTATTTTTCAGCAGGTATTCGTAGCCGGCGAACTGCGGTTCGGGATTTTCGACATCGTGCAGGACGCGTTTCTCGCGTTCGAGCAGTTGGAGCCCATGTAGGCCGCCCTCGAGGTTGCCCGTCAGGCAGATCAGGTCGTTGGAGCTGTGCGCCGCTCCGGTAGGCGATCCGCTCCTTCGGGCGTGGCCCAGCGTCGTTACGGTGATCACCAGCCCGGTCATCGAGGCCCGCGTGTCGCCGCCCACGAGGTCGATCTCCTGCTCCTTGCAGGCGAACGAGATCCCTTCGTAGAGCTCCTGCAACGCCTCGACCGAGAATTTCGACGAGACCCCCGAGCGATACGGTAATCTGCGACGGCAGGGCATTCATGGCCAGGATGTCGCTCACACCCGCCGTCACGACCTTGTAGCCCAGGTGCTTGAGCGGAAAGATAGGTGAGGTCGAAATCCACCCCTCGTAGAACGATCGGTCGTACAGAGTACGGTTTCTACGCCGCGTCAGGGGGCAATCACCGCGGCATCGTCGCCCACCCCCTTTGAGCGTCGAGGCGTTCTTCGGGGAAATCCTTCGTCAGCAGATCGATCAATCCGAATGGTCCGGCGTCGAGATCTCGGTGCGTTTTTTGGGCTCCATGTTCTTGAAATTTTTTACAAAATTTAGCCAAACATTCTTGATTTGGGCAAAAATAACGTATTTTTGTCCGATTCAAATTACTAAAAACAGGTTGAATTATGGTAAATATCGTCTTATTCGGCGCTCCGGGTGCAGGAAAGGTACCCAGGCGCAGCGTCTGAAGGGAGCATTACTGGAATCGATCACGTCTCGACCGGCGAGGTCATCCGCGACGAAATCCGCCGCGGGACGGAACTCGGCCAGTAGCATGGAGTCCTACATCAAGGAGGGGCAAACTGGCGCCCGACTCGATCGTCATCGGCATGATTGCCAACTATGTCACCGACCATCTCGATGCCAAAGGGGTGCATCTTCGACGGCTTTCCCCGCACGACGCACCAGGCCGAGGAGTTCGACAAGATCCTTGCCGGGCATGGGCTGAAGGTCGACATCATGGTTGACATCCACGTCCCGGAGGAGGGAGTTGGTCCGCCGCATCCTGTTGCGCGGCAAGGATTCAGGGGCGTGCCGACGACGCTTCGGAGGAGGTGATTCGCGGCCGGCTCTGACGTCTACCACCGCAGACGGCCGTCGTCGCCGACTACTACGCCGGACAGAACAAGTACGCTTCGGTCGACGGGGTCGGGACGATGGACGAAGTCTTCGCCCGGATCGCTTCCGTGATCGACGGCCTTGAAAAAGGCAGCGGCCCTCTCGGGCGGTTGCGGACCGGTTCGCCTGCGGGCGGGCCGGTTTTCGTGGGTGGTCGTTCCTGCCGGAGAGCCCGAGCGGGGCGGGCGTGGTTGAGGTGCGACGAGGCGTGGCGAAGGGACGGAACGGTGAGGGCGTTCGCGCCCCCGGCGGTTCAGGCCAGGGCCACGATGGAGCCGCAGGGATGCGGTGTGCGGTGCGGATGACAAAGAAGAAGCCCGGACTTTTCGGTCCCTTTTCGGGTCGCTCAAGATTCAGAGGGCGTTCACGTGGAGCTGGATGGCGCTCTTCAGGTTTGCAGCCTTGTTCTTGTGCATGATGTTGTGCTTGGCCAGCTTGTCGAGCATTGCCGTTACCTTCGGCAGCAGGGCCTCGGCGGCACTCTTCTCGGTGGTCGAGCGCAGGGCCTTCACGGCGTTGCGCGTCGTCTTGTGGAATAGGCCGGTTGTGAGCACGCTTCGTCAGCGTCTGACGAATCCGTTTCTTGGATGACTTATGGTTTGCCATAATCCCTTGTTGATTTATTTTTTACTTTTTCAGTTTCTTGCCTTGAACGGCTTCCGCCGCTCTCTTCTGCCGTTTGTACGGAATGGCCGTAGCCGTTTGCGGATAGACCCTGCGGTCCGCTCCTGTTTGGTTTGTCACCCGTCATGAGGTGGGATCTTCCGACTCTTCCCGCAGGAGAATCTCCTCAGGAATCATCTCTACCCCTTGGTAGCCCATAGCAGAATCGAACTGCTCTTTCAAGAATGAAAATCTTGCGTCTAACCGATAGACGAATGGGCCTCTACCACTATCGCGCGGCCCGACATGGGGCGCTTTAGCGGTGCAAAGGTAAACAAAAAAGCGTCTCGTGCAAAAATATGTGAAAAAATGTGGATTTTTGCGCGAAGCCCCCCGGAATCCACTCGTTTGCAGCCCCTTAACGAAGCCGTACGCTCCGGGTCTGCGGATCGAAACAGGCACTTTTCGCCCGAAAACAGGCGTTCGAGATAGCCGCTGCGGACCATCTCCTCGGCCGGAAGGCTGTGGAGCGTCGGGCGGATCGATCAGCGCAACGGCGTCGCAGAGCGAAAGCGCAATATCAAGGTCATGGGTCGAGAAGAGGATGCATTTCCCCTCGTCGCGGGACAGGCGCCGCAACAACGTCGCCAGTTCGTAGCGGTTCGGCAGGTCGAGGAAGGCCGTGGGTTCGTCGAGCAGAATGACCGGGGTGTCCTGGGCCAGCGCCCGGGCGATCATCACCCGCTGGCATTCGCCGTCCGACATCCGGTCCAAGGTCTTGCGTGCGAATGCGGACATCCCCACCAGGTCGAGCGAACGCTCCACGACGGTCCGGTCGCCGTCCTGCATCCGCCCGATCCAGTTGGTGTAGGGGGCCCGGCCCAGCGAAACGACATCTTCGCACGTGAGGTTGGCAATCCGCACCTTGTCGGTGGTCACGAACGAGACCGTTGCGGCGCGCTGCCGGGGTGTCGTTCCGCCAGGGTGTGCCCGCAGAGCTCCACGCGGCCCGATGCGACGGGCCTCAGTCCGGCAATGGCCCGCAACAGGGTGCTTTTTGCCCGTTCCGTTGCGACCGATCAGGGCCGTTAGGGTGCCCGGGGCGAACGAGGCGCAGACGCCGGAGAGCAGCGTGCGGCTGCCGTAGGAAAGGTGATCTGTTCGAGAAGGATGCTCATCGGTTCAGAAGAGGTTGCGGTTGCGGATGACGACGACAATCACGACCGGAATGCCCATCAATGCCGTGATGGTGTTGATCGGCAAGGCCAGCGTCTTGGCCAGCAGGTCGCAGATCAGCAGCAGGGCGGCTCCCGTGAGCATCGAGGCCGGCATCAGGATGCGGTGGTCGGCCGAGGCGAAGAACATGCGCGCCGAGGTGCGGAACGGCCAGCCCGATGAAGCCCACCGGACCGCAGAAGGCCGTGACGGTTCCTGCGAGCAGGACCGTCGCGAGGAAGATCAGCGTGCGCGTGCGCTGGACGTTGAGTCCCATCGTGCGGGCGTAGTTCTCGCCCAGCAGCAGGAGGTTCAGGGGTTTGATGACGGCGATCGGAGGAAGTCCCGCCCCGACGGCCGGAAGCATCAGCAGCAGGCGGTTGCCCGTGACGTCGCCCAGCGACCCCATGGTCAGACGACGAACGATTTCAGGGCTGCCTCGTTCGAGAGATACTGCAGGATCTCGACCACCGAGCTGACCCCCGAACTGAACATCATGCCGAGGATCAGGATCACCATGATGTCCTTGATGCGGCGGCTGACGGCCATGACGACGGCCAGTACAAGTGCCGATCCGATCCATGCGGCCCCGGCGATGCCCAGCGACTGGATGAACAATGTCCGGACGACGCCCAGCAGCGGCGCCCCGAGCAGGAAAAGCGCGACGCCGAGCGAAGCCCCGAACTGATTCCCCAGGACATAAAGGGCCCGGCCAGGGGATTGCGGAAAAGCGTCTGCATGGCCAGACCGCTGGCTGCCGGGCGCTCCCCGCCAGCAGGGCCGTTACGGCTTTCAGCAGGCGGATCTTTCAGGATGATGGTGCCCGTTTGTCGGGTCGACCGATCCGACGGGGGCCCGCCGGTGAGTGCCGCCCGTGAGACCTCCGGTCAGAGCGGGATGTCGACCGATCCCACAGCCAGATCGCCGATGAAGAGTGCGGCGGTCGCAAGCGCCAGCAGCATGAAGAGCGGCGAGGGCAGGGCGCGTCATCGGTTATTCGAGGCGTTTATAATAATAGGTCGGACGCTGCCGCCTCCCAGAATGGTGCGCAGGTCGCGCAATGCAATATCGGGGTGTATGGTGCCGATTCAGAAATCGGAGCCTCCGGCTGCCGTGCGACGGCGGTTGTTGTTCCAGACGCAGCGGTCCACGACGACCGGGATGCCGGCGAAAATTTCGGGTTTTGGGCCGTCAGTTCCGCAAGGGTGTTGCAGGGACCGACATTGAGCCAGAAATCGGCGCTGTTGGCCAGCAGGTAGGCCTCTTCCAAATCCACGGCCACCGACGTGTCCGAACGTTCTTCGGGGTAGACGTACTCCCCCGCCGGCATCCTCGATCAGGCGGATCATCATGTAGCTTTGCGATGAGGGCAGGAACCACGTATCCCGGTAGGGCGTGTTCAGCATCACCTTCGGTCGCGGTGCATCCGGGGCGGGGTGTGCTTTCAGGGCCTTGTAGTCCCGGGCGATCCGCCGCAGCGTGTCGGCGCCGGCCTGGCGCAGGTCGCAGAGCTCCGCGGCGACGACGAGCCATTCGGCTTTGCCCAACGGCGACTCTTCGACGTAATCGCCGATGTATATATAGGGAATGCCCAGTTCGCGGAGTTTTCCCGTGACGATGGTGTTTTCGCCCGTCACGCCGTAGAGCAGCATGAGGTCGGGGCGCATGGCGGCGAGCAGTTCGAAGTTGAGGTTCGTGTCGTACCCCACGTCGCGGACTTCGCCGCAGAGGCGGTGTTTCCGGACGTAGGGATTCGAGATGTAGTCGATGCCCGAAACGCCCGCGACGCGCCGGACCTGTCCGACGGCGTCGAACATCGCCACATGGCTCGACGACATGCACACCACGTGGCGCACGGGAGCTTTTTACGACCTGTCCGGCGAAGTCGGCGGGGGGCTTTGGCGTCGTCGCGCAGGATCAGCAGGTGCTGTTCGACGTTCGTGCCGCCCTGCCACGGATTGCGGATCGAGACGAGCGTCGAGGCGTTATTCCCGTTCCCGCGGATGTCGAAGCCCGACGCGTAGGCCGGGGTGTAAATCTCGGTTGTGAAATCGCTCAAAACTGGCCCCGAAGAGCCTCCGCAAACAAGCCGATGCGAGGGCCGCGGAAAAGGTTAGCAGAAGACGTGAAAATCGTTTCATTTCCGCAAAAATAGAAAAAAAACTTGCAGAAATGTGTTGGTTTTGAAAAATATACTATATTTGCACTCCCGAAGCGAAGGGTTTTTCTCTTTTGGCCGAAGGAATCGGGGCGTAGCTCAGTCCGGTTAGAGTACACGTCTGGGGGGCGTGTGGTCGCTGGTTCGAATCCAGTCACCCCGACTGATGAAAAGGCTTGGTAATCTGATGATTGCCGAGCCTTTTTCTTTGCGTATTCTGAACGGAAATAGGGCGGTTGACGCGCTGGTTGACGAGAAAAGTCAACCGAGAAGTCAACCAAAATCCAATGAAAACAACTGTTTCGGTTGTATGTTACCATCACAAAATTCTGACGAACGGAGAATCACCCATCATGCTCCGTATCTGTAAAGGCGGCAAACGGACGATGAAAAGTTTGGGTATCTCCGTACACGCCCGCTATTGGGACTTTGCCGCAAACCAGCCCAAGAGAAACTGCCCCAATCGGAATTACATTCAGCAGGTCATTCTGCGTGCCGTCGGCGAGTGCAATGCGCTTGTGCTGTCGAAAGAGGCTATGCAGGAGGAGTTCACGCCCCGCACGCTCGTCCATGAATCCAAAGAGGAGATACGGGCGCAGAGTGTCGAGGAGTTCTATGTAAAGTTGATTGCAGACCTCAAAGCACAAGGGGCGGTAGGAACGGCCTATGCCTATCAAAATTCCTATGGCGTGTTGCGCAGTTTCAACAAGGGGCGTGCATTGACTTATACGTTCGGTACGATTGACGCCGTGTTTTTGGAAAAGTTCGAGGTTTGGATGCGGGCGAGAGGGAATAAAGACACCACATTGAGTTTTCAGATGCGGACATTGCGGGCCGTGTTCAACCGAGCAATTAGGGCAAAAGCGGTTGCCAAAGAGAAAAACCCGTTCGGGGAGGACTACAAAGTGAGCAAGTTCGATACGCGAACTCCCAAACGGGCATTGAGCAAAGAGGAGATAATGAAGATTGTCAATGCGGATTGTTCTGCTGAAAGCGATTTGTACCGTTTGGCACACGATATATTTGTATTCTCTTATTTGTGCGGCGGTATTGCCTTTGTGGATGTGGCGAATCTTACACCTGCCAATATTGTGGATGGGCGATTGTCCTATAAGCGTCAGAAAACACACGGAGCAATCAATATCCCTTTGTCCGAGCGTGCCATGCGGATTATTGAACGCTATGCCGATTATTGCGAACGTGCAGGGTATTTGTTTCCGATACTCGATGGGCGGTTGCATATAACACCCATTCAGAAAAAGGAACAGGGTGCATAAGGTCTGCCACCAAGTAAATTTGGAGTTGCGAAAATTGGCTCAAAATCTGAAAATATCAGCCGAGGTTACAACCTATGTCGCAAGGCATTCATTCGCTACCGTATTGAAGAAATCGGGCGTGAATATCGGTATCATATCCGAGGCGTTGGGCCACCATAGTCTGAAAACCACACAGATTTACTTGGACAGTTTCGGAAACTGCCAAATCGACGCAGCGATGCAGAATTTGCTATGAAAGAGATTGAGGGGGCTATCCATTGCTGGATAGTCCCCTCTGAAAGATATGAATTGAAAGAATTGTCGTGTCCCGTTACTCTCGGTCGAAGGTTACGATCGGCAAGGAGAACATGGCGATATATGCCCCGTAGACCTCCTCTACCCCAAGTTTGATAACTGCCTGCACATTGTAATAGCCGTCGAAGACGATGTGCTGGGCGACACAGTCGGGATTCAGCCCGAGCCTTGAACAGTAGGCGTCGAAGCCTTCGACCTTGCGCAGACGGTCAGCTGTCCATACAAGGTGTCGCAGGCACAGCGTCGGGTCGGCATAGAGGTCTTCGGCATACCCCATGATGGCCTCGGCTTTCTCCTCATTCGACCACGTTGTGGTCGGAGCAGGCTTGGTTCTGCTGGCAAGCCACATTACATTCCAGAATGTGTGCTGCCAATCTTTGGTGTCCCCATCGACAACTTCCAGTTTGAGTTCCTCGGTTTCCACCACCTCGTCTTTGTCGTTGAGCTTGTCGATGGTAACGGTTGCAATGTTCGAGATTTCGCTCTCGGGGCGCTCATCGTGCCAGCACCTTGTGCGGCATCCAGAGTGTTGATTTTTCTTTATTCATAATATTAAAATTTACCCTGAATGCTGCGAATTTCATACCAATGTGATTTTCAGATATTTATGTGATTTTATCAGACGAGAATATTAAAACCACATATTATTCCTTCACCCACGAAATAGGTATTGAAGACATTCCATAGGTCTTTTTGCAGTTTTGGAGCATATCATATATGTTTTTATACGACAAGTCTTGTTTTGACACAATGTCAGAGCAGGCTGTCAGGTAATCACTAATGAATTGGCACAACTCCTGCGGGACAGCAGGTCTGATGCGGAGATGGTCTCGGAGGAACAAGAGGGTGTTGTATCCGAGAAAGCTGGCAAAGGTCGGCCGACGCTTGGGAGGATTGGCTTCGCTTGGTCTGGAATGACGGGGAGGATTACCCAAAGCGTCATAATGATTGCGGTATTCTCTTTCGACCATTCGTATGAACCAGTTACTGGTGTTCGGAATCTGGACGCTCGACATTCCGCCGTAAGAGAGCAAATATTTTTTGGATGGGTCGAGACCCTCTCTCTGCGTCTGCTGCAAAAACTCATATACTCGTAATACTTCCTGCCGTTCTGCTCCGTCTTGTAAAGCGAAGACCTCCTCATCCGTATATGGATGAAAAACCGAACTCATCAACGGAGCGAGCAGGAGTGTATGAAAGATTAAATTATGCTTTGCTAAAAAATCATATCGTTCTTGTAATGCCTCCACATTTTTGTAATACGGGAGGTCGAATATAATTCCGAAATCATCGGGGAACATATCCAGATTTTGGTACATCCAGAATTTCGGAAGGAGATTCACCCGATTGTCGTCGTCCAAATTGCAAGTCGATTCGACATACCGTTGGATATACCAATAAGAAAATCCATAGAACCGTTCAAGATAAGGACAAGTTTTTTTAATGATACAAACGGGAACAGAGATAACAGCCATAGTTTTGGAATTTGAGGATAAACAAAGATAGAAAATTCGCCTGAAATTCCGCTGAACAACCAGCCCTTAAACTTGCATTTATTAAAGATTTTTATTATATTTGTAATAGTAAATCCGAGAATAGGGAAAATTCTACTGCTTCCATAGAAAATAAGTTTATAGGACAAGATAAGGACGGCATTATTTGCTGTCCTTGTCTTTGCTTCCTATTTCCACATTTTTGAGTGCGAAATGAATATTTCCGTTAATACTATCAATCCAGAATCAAAAATTATGGAAGATACGGATAAAGAGATAGTAGGTGTTGCTCAAATCTGTCCTGTGCAAACTGCTCAAATGTGTCCTATATATACACTACCTACTTATACATAACCTATTAAAGTCTTTCAGACCATGTACTACCATATCAAAGACCATAAATGATTCGACAATCGCAAGCAGGCCAAAGACCATTACGGCATTGCCTGTTTTCGGAAATTGTTACATCTAAAAGAAATCATATTTACGAACAATCCAAATTCCATTGCTAACGATGAATTATACCGTAATCCCCAAATCAATCGTGAACTTTCAGACGGGAAACAGTAAGCCTATTGATATTTACGTGTGAGCAATCATTAAATGTTGCTCCAATCACAAGACGAACATTTCTCATGTAACAGAAGAAAAACTATCCTTGCTGACGGGATTGGATGAACGAACCATACGACGGAGCATTAAACGCTTAAAAGACGCAGGTTATCTGACCGTGCAGACTACCATTAAAGAAGATGCTGACAGAGGATTTATAAAGCGAAATTCCTACTATATAAAGCCAACAAACAGCAACTATTTCTTTTTGGATAACAGTTTCTTTAAGAAGAACTATCCCGCCAAGATTGCGGGGTTTCTGCTCTTGTTAAAGGCCATCTGTCTTAACAATACGAATACCATCCAATGAAGTATATCCCAAATTGCAAAGAGTATCGGATTATCCCGCAATACCACTACTGCATTATTAAATGAATGTCAGCAATTAGAGCTTATAAAGCGGATTGCAAACGGCTATGAACTGACAGCAGGTTGTTTTATCAATTCAGCAGTTAGAAAGACGGATGCAGGGATTTATAAGGAGATATGCGATTTCTGCAAGGCGAAAGATATTGCCATTCCTAACTGGGATAAACGGGCTATGTCCGTACTGCTTACCAAGTATAATGCAATAGGCTTATCGAGAACAGAGCCGATAAGCATAACCTACCAACTCGATAAACGATGCAAGAACCTGCCCGAAAAGGTGTCGTTGCCCTACTTTATAAAAGCCCTCGATATGCAGGGACAGTATAAGGCAGTTACGGAACGAGCCGAACAAGCAAAACAGTTTAAGGAAGAGTTCAGAGGTTTTGCATTTTAAATATACGGCCCCGTGCTTACGCATGAGGGCTTTTATCATTTAATGAAGAGTAATATATTTTTGCGGGTTATTTTATTTATTAGGACTTGTGAAGTTCTTACCTAAAAAAGTAGAATTTAAGAGTATTACCTTATCTTTTATCGAATAAACCTATATCTTTGTCAAACAGTCTAACATCTAACTTTATGGCTTTTGACACGAATTTATTAGCAACCAAATTAAAAAGGTGTCGGAATAATTTGGAATTAACTCTCAACGAAGTTTCGGCATCTTCTGGAATATCAATATCAAAACTTCAAGATATTGAGACAGGTAAAGTCGAACCATATGGAGATGAAATTTTAATATTAGCAGATATTTATCAAGAGGATTTCAAATACTTCATTAGCAATGATAAATTATCTGCATCTGAACAAGTTGAAGAATTATATAGAGTAAATGGGAAAACTTTCTCCAAAGCAGATAAGCATGCAATTCAGACGTTTATAAACCTTTGCGACAATGAGCAATTTGTTTGGGACTGTTTAAGGCTTCCAATCAATCAATTCAAAACTCCTCATATAGATCAAAATTATATCAAAAAGAGTGATGGAATCCATGTTGCAAATATGTTGCGGTTGCATATGGGATATACTGATTTAAAGGCTTATCAAAATTTATATCAGGAATTAAGGAAGATAGGAATACATATTTTTAGGATGGAATTGAACAATTCGGGCATTTCTGGTTTGTTTATTCGCCATCCCAGGGCAGGAAAATGCGTATTGATCAATGCGGATGAAAACATATATAGACAGAATTTTACTTTAGCTCATGAAATAGGCCATGCTTTAATGGATGGTATAGATTTCAATGTTTCACTTTCTAATGAGGATAAAAGTTCTCAGTTTCGAGAATCACGAGCAGATGCCTTTGCAAGCAATTTTCTTTTGCCGAAAAATATTATTAGCAAGATTCCTAAATCATCTATAAATGCTGAATTTATAAAAACGCAATCTGATCGATTCAGGGTTAATGTTATAGCTTTTCTTATAGCCTTAAAAGAAGCTCGGATCATCTCTGACTATGAGTTTGATAAGTATAAGCAAATCAAAATTCCCAAAGCTGAACAGCGGGATTATGAATTTGAGGATTTAACAGAAAGAATAACATTAAGCTATCAAACTGCTATAAAGAGAGGATTAACTCCTACTTATATAAAATATTCTCATAAAGCATATTATGATGGGCACATATCTGTCGAACGTTTGGCCGAGATGTTACTGACGGATATTTATGATTTACCCAATTTGTTAGACCAATTTAAATTGAAATTATAGATATATGATTGATTTCGATTTTTCCACAATACACAAATGCTCTGTAATAGATACATGTGCAATATTGAATTTACTGTCTTCATCACGTTTTTATACCGCAACAATTAATGAGACCTTTTTTTTGGTGCTATACATCTTTTGTTGAATATGAAGTATTTTATAAACCCGTGAAAAAAGAGACTCCAATTATAATTAAACAACGCCAACAATTAAGGGAAGAGACAAGGAAGAAAAGGTTTAGATGTGAACATTTGTCAATTAGTGATTTACAGGAAATAGAGATATTAGAGAACCGTAAAAAATTAGGTAAAGGGGAGTTGTCAAGCATTGCATTTGCAAGAAAAAACACAGTTAGCATTCATGACAGATGATGTAAAAGCCAGAAAATTGGGTGAGGCTGTTTTGGGTGTATCCAAAACGCTTACAACTCCTCGTTTATTGGGATGGCTCTACTTTAATCGAATCTTAACAGATTCTGACCATAAAACAATAATTGAAGAACATAAAACTCAAGGGAGAGGAATGTCTGAATATTACCAAGAAATTTATGAGGAGGCAATGAGAAGATTATGCACCTGCAAAATAGGTGTTTAATATTGATTTACGTTTTCCATGTGTGTGCCACATACGAACAAATACTCAATTAATACCCCCTCCCTATTTGGTTTGGAAAACGAAATTCGGGGAGGGATTTTTATAACAGATTATCGAGAAAAATTGCAGAACGAATACAAAAGCCGCAACTGGAGTGATTAGTTTAATCATTTACTAATCATCTAATTTGTAGCTTTATGCAATTACGTCCATCCATGCGCCGTGCAGCCAAAATGAGGCTTGCACTGGCTGGAGCCTCGGGGTCGGGCAAGACCTACTCCTCGCTCCTTATCGCTGCTCGGCTGACCTTTATGCCCATCTGGGCAATTATCAGGTTCTCACCTTCCCGACTACTATTCCCCCGAAACCTACATCGAGGCCATCGGAATCTGTGAACAGGCAGGGGCCGAGGTCATCGTCATCGACAGCATCTCCCATTGCTGGGATTATCTGCTCGATTTCCATGCCAACCTGCAAGGCAACTCCTTTGCAAACTGGGCCAAGGTTACACCCCGTCAGAACGCCTTTATCCAGCGGATTCTTACATCCTCCGCTCATGTGATCTGTACGATGCGTAGCAAGCAGGATTATGTGCTCTCGGACAAGAACGGTAAGATGGTTCCAGAGAAAGTGGGCTTGAAAGCCGTACAGCGTGACAACGTGGATTACGAGTTTACCGCAGTTTTGGATATAGCCATGAACCACAAGGCCACTACATCCAAAGACCGTACGGGGCTCTTCACAGGACGTCCCGAGTTCCTCATTACATCTGCCGTGGGGCAAGCCATCCTCAAATGGTGTAACATGACACAGCCTGCACAACCGAATGTTCAACCTCAAACTCCTTACAACCATGTACCCAGCGTTTCAGCCTAACCCAGAATTTGCCGTCGGTCTGAACTCCGACAGCCCTTTCCTCGATAATCCTGCCGCAGAGGTGGTAACGACCGTAGAGGAACAACCTGCCCAACCTGCAACGACAGGTGTTGTCGTTCCTTTGGGTGTGCGGCATAACCGCCATTTTATCGAGGCTAACACCAAGCCTGTTGATATAGCCCACCTGAAGAGCGATTGTGTCGTTCCCGTATTCAGTAAGGACAACGAGGTGACGATCTCCCACCAGAGTTTTATCGAGACCGTTAGGTATGCTGCACACCGCATGTTCCCGCAGGAAGTAATCGACACTCCCGATATCGTCGTGTCCCATATTATTAAGGGACGGATTCCCGAGGCTATCCACAAGCCCGTGAACCAGCTCTTGGAAACCGACAAAACCATCTACTACGAACGGATGGCTTTCTGTTTTGAGATACCTACGATTTACGAGGATGTGGCAGGGAACAGACTGAATCTCTCGATAGGCGGTGTACGAGCCTACAACCACGAGAATCTCTATTCCAAGAAGACGGTGGAGAAATTCAAGGTCTTCATCGGCTTCAAGAACCTCGTGTGCTGTAACCTCTGTGTATCGACGGACGGATTCAAAAGTGAACTGCGGGTGATGGGAGTGCAGGACTTGTTCGATGCCACCTTACGCTGTTTCGAGAGTACGATACCGAACGCCATGTAAAGCTGATGGCCTCGATGCAGGAACGACCCCTTACCGAGCATCAATTCGCACAGCTTATCGGCAAGACGCGGTTGTACCAATACCTGCCCACAGCTGAGAAACGGCAGGCATTGCCTGCTATGGAGTTTACAGACTGCCATATCAACGCCGTGGCAAAGGCGTATTACGCGGACGAGAACTTTTCCAGAGGGGACAATCCAGAGATTGACTTGTGGAGGGTTTACAACCTCTTTACGGGAGCCAACAAGTCGAGTTACATAGATACATTCCTCGACCGTTCGCTGAACGCTACCGAGCTTATCACGGGTATTGGCAGAGCCATTGAGGGTGATGCCCAGTATAGGTGGTTTGTGGAATAACCGAACGAAGAAGAATACCCTTGCTGTTTCACGACGGCAGGGGGTATTCTCTTTGATATGTAAATAGAGCGTCAATAACCTATATTCAATAGTGCTGTCTGTTGATTTATTGCGCATTATTGGTTTTATATAATTCCGAATGCTCAAAATATCGACTTTACGCTGGCATATTCTCGATAATTAAGGATTGGAATGATTGACAACTCACCATTAGAGGGGATATGTCGGTTTATTCTTTATAGCGGAATATCCCAAGCAATAAAGAACTTTTTTAGAACATCAATCTTGATTTTCTGAAAGTTTAACGCGTACTTTGTAACTACAATACCCCACGAGTGTTGCGTATTGAACATTTTTTAACTTTGTGATGCTATCTGAACGGGTAGCGACATATTAGTTTAGTGAAAGTGTTTCGCTAATCCTTGCGTAGAAATCTGACAGTTTCAATAAAGACGAGGATAACGACAACACTCATCACCGTATATAGGCATATATCATCTGATATATTCTATTCGGTGTGGGGTATTGTTTCTTATTCGTCTTTAGGTTTTGTCAGAACCTCTATGTAAATAACGAACAACTCCACACTTTCTTTTTGCATATAAACCCACCGCAGTAGGAGTTGATACGGTACATTGGAAATTACTATGTCCCGATTTGAGCAAGTAGCCCAAGCGGTTGCCGAAGATTCCTATTTGAAAAGAATGGTTAGGGAAAGTTACGCGAATTATCGACGACTATTCTCCTGCTGAACTAACAGAAGACAAAATCATTGAAACGGTCGCAAATAGCATGATTGCTCGTAGCGGGGATGATGTCCCCAATGATAATGACCGTATTTTCTTTACAAAAATCCTATGGGTTATCCTTGAACGGACGATAGGAAATCATGAATTTCTGCCCAATGCCGAGAACGTGTTGCAAAAGAAACTACATGCAAAGCAAGTAGCCTTACTTACAGGGAAAGTTCAAAATTGATTTATTAACCTAAAATACATTTGTTATGAAAAAACTATTGGCTTATGCCGCATTATTTGCGGTGGTTGCGCTCACATCGTGTAAATACGATGATGATGACCTTTGGAACAGCGTTCACGGATTGGAAAACCGTGTCGCAAAATTGGAGGAACTCTGCAAGCAGATGAACACAAATATTTCATCGTTGCAGACTATCGTAACAGCATTACAAAACAACGTCTATGTTACGGGGACTACACCTCTTATGAAAGACGGCAAAGAAATCGGCTATACAATTACTTTCAGCAAAGGTAACCCTATTACCATCTACCACGGTAAAGACGGACAAGACGGTGAAGATGGGATAACACCCACTATCAGCGTAAAGAAAGATACTGATGGTGTCTATTATTGGACGTTGAACGGTGAATTTATCGTGGTCGATGGTGGAAAAATCCAAGCCGAGGGTAAAGACGGCACAAACGGAACCAACGGCACGACCCCGCAATTCAAAATCGAAAACGATTATTGGTTTGTTTCCTATAATAACGGAGCAAATTGGACGCAGTTAGGTAAGGCCACAGGTGAAGACGGCATTGGTGGCGATTCCATGTTTTCGGGTGTGGATTATGAAACCAGCACCGACTATGTAATTTTCACCTTATCAAACGGTACGCAAATCAAACTGCCTACATGGTCTGCTTTTGAAGCCTTACAGCGTCTTTGCAACGAAACGAATACCAATCTTTCAGCATTGCAGACGATTGTAACAGCACTCCAAAACAACGATTATATTACGAGTGTAGACCCGCTGACCGAGAACGGCAAGGTGGTAGGCTACACGATTAAGTTTGCCAAGAGTAACCCGATTGTGATTTACAACGGTAAAGACGGTGCAGATGGAAACACTCCCGTTATCGGTGTGAAGAAAGACACGGACGGCATCTATTATTGGACGTTGGACGGAGAGTTTATCGTTGTGGACGGACTGAAGATAAAAGCACAAGGGACAGACGGTAATAATGGCGTGGATGGTTCAGACGGAGTTACGCCTAAACTCGAAATTCGAGAGGGCTATTGGTGGATTTCCTATGACAACGGAACGAATTGGACGCAATTAGGCAAAGCTACGGGAGAGGACGGCAAGGATGCAGATAGCATCAAAATCACGCAGGATGAGAACAATGTTTACTTTGAATTGGCAGATGGTACGGTAATCACGATTTCCAAAACGGGACAATCGGTAGACCCGAATATTATTCAATTTGAAGATGCATTAGTAAAGGCTATCTGTATTACTAATTGGGATAAAAATGAAGATGGAGCCCTGTCATACGAGGAAGCCGCTGCTGTAACAACAATTGGTACAGAGTTCAGCGAAAAGGGATATATGCATTTAATGAATTACAATATTTTACTGGCTTAACCTCAATTCCTAACGACGCATTTTTGAATTGTAACGAGTTGTTATCAATAAAATTACCCGATAATATTATTTCAATTAATGTAGCTGCTTTTCGAGGTTGCGCTTCTCTGAAAAAAATTCATATTCCTGCAAATGTAGAATCTATTAAGTTGCAAGCGTTCTATGGTTGTATTTCATTGATTTCCATAGATATTCCTGCAAGTGTAAAAACTATTCAAGCTGGTGCATTCTCCAATTGTCGCAAACTGGCATCGGTTACCTTTGAAAAAGGCTCTCAACTCAAAACTATTGGAGAAATAATTCCTTCAAATATAACAAAAGGTGCATTTACTAATTGCACTTCATTGACTTTTATTGAAATTCCTGCAAGTGTAGAAACAATTGAAGCGGCTGCATTTAAGGGTTGCTCCTCTCTGACAACTATAACATTCGAGAAAGATTCACAGTTAAAAATCATTGGTGGGGGTCGTGATGCTAGTGCTTCTCCTGTTACTTATTATGGAGCTTTCTGCAGCTTAAAAGAATCTTACGACCTTAGATATGTCCGAATGTACCCAAGTAGAAGAAATCGGAGAAGGAGCATTTTCTAATAATTCTGAACTTCAAATATTTAGAATTGGGACCTCAATACCTCCTACATGCGATAACAATACATTCTATCATATAAACTCTAATTCTGTACTTAAAGTACCGTCAGGGTGTATTAACGCATACAAAGCCGCAAGTGGTTGGAAGAACTTTGCAAGCATTACAGGATTAGATGAATAAATGTTAAACATTAGTCTGCGATACTTCGGTATTACAAAGGTGTATTATTCAATTTGATATGATTCAGTCATTTAAGATGGTCTTTGATGCCAACCGTATTTCAACTCAAAAAATTAGAGAAATCATTGAAGAATTAACAGAATTGGGAGTATATGATTCTAAAACAGGCATGGTTTCGTATGACAATGATGATAAAGTTTTAGAGCAAAAGATAATTGCAATTCTTGATAATATAGTTCAAAACCATTGATTGCTATTTTTAGGACAGACTTGTGCAAAAGGGTTAATATATAGACCCTCTGCCCAAGTTTGTCCTTTCTATATCACTTGCATATTTCATAAATTTTTCGTATATTTACATCATAATCAAAGATTTAATAACAACACAAATTTTAGCTAAAATGAATAAAACACCAAAAATTGATTGAGAAGCAAAGACCGAGACTGTCGATGATATTCAGTACTCCTATGTTGCCAAATCCGTAACTTACGCACGGGATTATAATGTCTGTCTGTTTGTAGGACGCAAAACAGCAGAACCTACACCATTGAAATTCACTTATTATTTAGAACTCGACATCGACCCTGAAAAGGATATGTCAATTTGATTCCGCAAACGAGGGCAGGACATAGCAGGATTCTCCTTTCGGTTAGACCCGCAAGATTGAAAAGCAGGGATTCTCGTGCTTCCATGGCCCAACCTTATAACATTTCCCAAGTCCAATCACACCCTCAATTTGTTTGAAACCCATATCAAGAGCGATGCAGTCGTATTTGGCTACACATCATTAGAGGGCAAGCAGAAAGAGTTTCGTTTCCCGCTGACTGGATTCAATGAAAAGTATTTAGAGCAGTTCATATAAAATATATCCTCGGCCATACGGTCGGGGGTTTTTCTTTATAGAAATCAAAGCTACTGAAAATTGCTGAAAACAGACGAACGGCGAGAGGGGAAAATTTTTCGCCGATTTTCTGTTAACAGAGCAAGGACAGACTTTGATAGTTGCAAGGTTGGTCCGTTCCAATTCACTAATTGTTTAACCATGATTGACTATCGAATCAACCAACAAGTCAACCGTATCTATTTTTATCGCTGTAATTAATTGATAATTTGTTTGTTATGGCGTTTTAGAGTACACGTCTGGGGGCGTGTGGTCGCTGGTTCGAATCCAGTCACCCCGACTAACCGAAAATCCTTGATATTCAATCGAATATCAAGGATTTTTCTTTTGCGGTATATAGTCTGAAAAGTGGCGGTGGTACACAAGTGGTACATAAATAGTCGCTATCCGATAACTAACGTCTAAACTGAAATGTACTGTCCAAATGTTTCTTTTTAATTTAGATGATCCCATATTATCCACCATTTAAATACTGTATATGGTGTTGATTTGCGAAGTGATCGCTCTATTTTATATTCGATATCTTGTTTTTTTCTTCTTGTGTATTTTCGTCGTTGTAATAATTGATTAGCAATTCTTGAAAATATTTGATTTCTCGTAAAATGGCTTTTCGTATATTATTGGCTTCTAATTTTTTAGTTGTAGTTGTCCCAGTGTATATTTCGTTTAATAAGGCGACTGTGTTTAAAATGCATTGACTGGGGTTGGTAACATTAGGTCGAATTTCTACATCGCATTCGGGGAACGCATCCATTTTATAATGAATCTGTGATTCAACCTTATGAGTCATATCAGTGCAATTTAGAATATCATCATATTGAGGTTTATCAAGTTTGGTGTTATTACAATGACTACAGCAATAGAATAGATTGTTCCAATCAAATTTTTTTTCAATATCTCCCCTGTGAGGAACAAAATGCTCGACATTTATAGCCTTTGGTTCCTTAGATTCACAAATATAGCATTTGTTCTTAAAATCAGTTTGAATCTGTAATAATACATCCTCGCAATTATAACGTCCTGAAGCCTTTGTTTTTTCTCTGTAGCTAATGAAACTGGGGCGGGTTGACTTTTGGGTAAATGTATCATTTCTTTAGAATTTCATCGAGTTGGAGGTTTTGATAGGCAACTAATAATTCTTCAGAAAAAAGTTTGGATGCTTGTGATATCTCATTTTTAGTCGTAGATAATTTTCTTTTTTTCTTCTTCTGATAATTGTTTCTTATTGGATAGGTCTTTAAGCTCTGTGAATTGCATCTTTAATCGTTCTGAATATTGGTCAACATCGAAATAACTTTCGACAAGAGCTTCATATGAATATTGAGATAAGTCTTCTGTCACCAAACCTTTTTTCTAAATCGTAAATAATAGAATTCGAAATAGAACTCAATACAAAAGGCGAATGTGTCGTTACAATAAATTGAATTTTGGGAATACTTTAGCCAAGAATGGTAGTATCTTTTTCTGTAATTCAATATGTAAATGAGTTTCGATCTCATCAATAAGGACGATCCCTTCAACATCATATATTTTAATAGGATCAATGCCCATTCTTAACATAAGTTCAGACAATATATCTAATATTGCAGAATAACCATCAGAAAGTTGTGTGAAATTATATGGCTCCTTATTCTTTTCTTTGATGTTGAATATGTAATTTTTCCGGTCAAATTCAAGTTCGACATTATTACTGAGTAGATATTCAAGATTGCGGTGAAAGTTGTTGAACCATATGTCAATTTCCTTAACAAGTGCGGAATCATTATCATCTTTTGCAAAAGATCTGTCTGCTTTTAGATTCACAAGCAATTGAATAAAATCAGGAGCTATTTTAGAATTGATATCATATGCAGGACGAGTGCTGATCTTTTGATTCCTTCGGGCACTTTGAATGAACTAATTCTACTTGCAGCAAAGAAACAGGTTACAAACTTACCTGTTTTAATTTTTATCTTGTAAGGAAAAATTATCACTGAAATGAAGAGTTATAGATTTGAGATTTTGGTTAAAGATTCTAACGGCTTTAATTGACGTTGGTAATTAGCACGCTTAGCTTCATCTGTTGTCTTTTGTAATAGACTATGAATTTCTATTAATCGTTTTTTCCAATTTGTAATATCAGAAGGAGAATGTTGGGCACATTCGGCTAAATAATTTTTTGTTTCCGTTAGTAAAGTTGTCTTGCCACATCCATTCTTTCCTGTTAAAATTAGATGTTTTCTTTCCGTATCCCCTAATTTTAAGCTAATAGGAGATAAATTTCTAACAGATTCAATGTCGATTTGTGTAATGAATGTTTCTGCCATAATTTTATTATTTTTCCCAAAATTAAGAAAAGAATTCCAACACCAAAATCAATGAAAAAGATTTTGGTGTTGTTAGATTAACAAATATTGAATGGGAATATTATTCAGCAGATAAACCAGTTAATAATAAGATTGACAGACTGCGTGCTGTTAATCTAGCATCCGTGCCGCAGCCCCAGATGATATTAACCTGCGGTGCAAATTCGTGGATAACGGTTAAGAGACTGCATAGGTCGTCGAAACTAATCTCCGATGCGGGATGATAGCTTACTTTTGCAACCACGTCGAGGTCGGCTTCGATGTGCAGGGCTTCCAATTCGGTGCGGAGTTGCTCCGCCAAGACGGGCATTGCGCCTTCGACTGTAATTAGGGCGCAAGATGCCGCGCTATTCAAAAATGCGGTCGAAATCGTTTTGGACGATTTGTACCATGTCGTCTTCCGATGCACTGAATCGGGCATCGAGGTAGCGTCTGATTTCTTCTTTGTTTTTCATGTGATTTTGGTTTTGGGTGATACATTCCGGCTATGAATACGCAGGCCGATTCAGCCGCTATGTGCTGGAGACCATCATTGCTGCTTGCTTATTTAAGCCCTATACATTGGTTCGAAACAGGCGGATAATGAATTTTATCGAGTTCCCGACTACATGAGCCGTAATCACGCCGCAGTATCTTCTGTCGGGATTTAACAAAGCGACCTGCCGTGTTGCGGCAGGTCGGGACAACTAAGAACGGTCGGGATAAAGGCTCGGAAAGGATGTGGATAACAACTTACAGCTATGGGCTTTATCCGCGACCGGGATTGTATACGAAATAATCAGAAACTACAATATCGGACACTATGCCCTCCCCTTGTGATTTCATAATTGGTGGATGCATCCTCAAATAATACTTGATATAAGATAAGGCCTAATATGGAACTTTGTCCTGTTTGAGACTTGGGATATCTCAAAAGGATCGCTTGCAGAGCTTCATCTTTTCCCCAATCAATCTGATTCTTACCGACAAGATCATCTGCCGAGAACGGTTTGCCGTTTCGGTTGAATCCTTTTTGTTGGATAAGTTCTATTAATTTTCGGTGAATATCGACAAGTTCGTTTCCTATTAATTCTCGTACCTGTTTAGGTTGGGTGGTTATCGGCTGTAATTTGCCATTTATTTTTTCGTATAACATATTTTATAATCAGCTAAAATTCGATTTCCTCAATAGTTTGGAAGTTCTTCCAATAAGTTGTTGCACGATAAGATGCTTTACTCCCGATTGGGACACCGAGATATTTGCAATCATTTTCTATGTCAAGATATGTGGAAAGGACTGGTGGTTCTGTTGCCTTACAATAGATTTTATTAAAATGACCAGAAGCGAAGCTGCTACTAACGCCTGTGAAGGCTACATAGCCTATCTTTTGTAGTCCACTCCCTAACGTCAAATATCCATTAAAGGTGCAACTACTAAAAGCCCTATCTTCGATAACTTCTACTTGATCCGGGATGATAAGATTTCCTGTAAAGTTGTAACCATACGAGAAGCAATCTTCGGGAATAGTTGTTATACCTGTTCCTAATATTAACGTAGTAAAGTTACAATTATTGAAGGCATAGCTACCTAAGTTCATTACACTGTTAGGAATGCACAGATCTCCAGTTAATTTTCCACATCGGTGAAAAGCGTTATTGCCGATGCTTTGCAAGCCATTGGGTAGGTGTAAGTTCCCGGCCAGTGACGAGCATTTATCAAAGGCTGAATTGCCAATCGAAACAACGCTTGATGGTATATTGATAGATATAATACTGCTGTTAGAGAAAGCATTGTCCGGTATAGCTTCCAAATTCAGCGGTAAAATGACTGTTTTGACCCTACTGCTTTTGAAACAACTGGCCGGAATGGTCGTATTGTCGATCTGTGCCAGATCGACCGATTCCAATGCGGGCATGGTGCGCATGAAATCGTAATCGAACGTGTTGAGTTTGCCCGTCAGTTTCAATCCGATCAATTTTTCTTTTTTCATCGGCGGAAATGTAGTTTTCCAATGTTCCTGCCGTTTCGACATGAACCGTTTTATATCCCGAAGCCTTTTGCGCGAACAGAATGCTTTGTGCTACCAATCCGCTATCGTCTTTCAGGTTGACGGTCGAATAACGATAGGTCGTGTTCGGATTGGCTTGGGCGGTAAAGGTGAGCGTTTCCGTATGTGTCGCTGCACGTGTCTCGGCAACAGACAGCCAAACACGATCGGCCTCCGGAATTTCCACCGTATAGGTTACATTGGTTTCCACTTCGACCTGCACGGTTTCACCTTCTGCGGCAATCTCCACGGTGTCTGTCGAAACGATAATGACGCTCTCGACAAAATTGATAATGCGCATGATGGTATTCGTTCCTTTGGAGACAAATACCAAGATGCGGCTTGCTTCGAGGACGGCCGACGGTGTTGTAACGATAATTTTTCCGGATCGGTAATCTGTCGGTGAAACAGACGCCTTATAGAGGTCTTGCGCTACCACCTCGATTCGTGTCGTTTCATCCGCTCCGATAATCGTATATTCGATTTCATAGGTTTTTCCCGGTAAAACATTGATCGAATCCGTATTGCCGAATACGATATCCAATGTTTCGGATGCCGTTGCTTTCGGAATCGTAATCGTGCTGTCGTCATTCAAGGTGAATATAACGCTGTCATCGGTTTCTTCGACATCCTTGAAGATGCCTCCGGCTTGTCCCGGCTCGCCCTGTTCTCCTTTGTCGCCCGTTGCCTTGCCGAGCTGTGTCCACGATGCACCGTCGTTATAGGAAATGTACCAGTAGCCGTCCTCGATTTTCAATTGAGGCGTTATGCCGTCTTTTCCATCCTCTCCGGGCTTGCCATCCTGCCCGTCCTCGCCATCTTCGCCGGGTTTGCCGTCCTGTCCATCGTTGCCATCCTGTCCCGGCTTACCATCTTCTCCATCCTGACCGTCGCGGCCTTCTGCTTTTATCTT
>VOFG01003693.1_pt1 | contig 24705 bp, 33 predicted proteins | sample 5384171 | NCBI WGS metagenome assembly VOFG01 (sample SAMN12384726, study PRJNA508395) | human gut metagenome | isolation source: healthy gut F | host: Homo sapiens | reverse complement strand
AATGCTCCGCAATGTCAATGACCATTGTTTAAATTCTTCCGGATATTGCCGGTCTATGACCTGGAAGCCAGTTTCTTTTCCCTCATCAATCCGTCAAGGTATATTCTGTACTCATCAGACCACCGGATTATCCAGACGAACTGGAACATTATTGTGGGACGGCTGCCGTTTCAGCAGCTCCAGCCAAAGCTTCTATAACCTTTCCAAGCCGGGAAATTACCAGAAATCATTTTTCCAGGATGTCGATCTCCGGCCAACACAAAAGGCTGTATGAAGTATCTGCAGATGCCGTGGAGCTGCTCTGGGCCAACACTCCGCCGCTGTGGAAGATAAGCGCACATGGAACATCCTGATACATCATCTTCCTTCCGTACCGCTTTTTAAAAACACTTTTCACCAGATGGTAAAGTATCTTTAAAAGGTCGGTAAACGGTCACTGTATCCCAGCAGGTCTCTGCCAGAATAAAGCTTCCTGCATGGTTATCCTTTGGCAAGCGTATTTTTCTTATAGTGGTTTAAGGATGTCTCATAATTCTTCATGAAGTCCACCGTGGCGCTCCTGGAAGCGCGGGATACGCGGTAAAATCGTTGTTATTTCCACGGGTGACGGATGATGTTTCTTTTTCCTGTGGAGACCAGCAGATCTGCCTTTTAACATATCCTCGGTAATCTGGGCTGGTTCCTTCCAGGCGTTCCGGAAGATCTTCTCTGCAGCAGTAAATCAGGATCTTATCTACCGCCCGGCGCACATATCTCCTTGCGGAGCTTTCTTCCGTTTCTGCCATTTTCATGTTATCCATGACTTCGGCTACAATCCTGTTTTCCTGTTCACTTGCCATGCAGTCCCTCCTACTTTTTCCCTTGCTGTCTGGCTTTTCTCAGCAGTTTCCTGGTTCTGTTTCAGGGCCACTTCAAGCTGATCTTTCGTGCCGTCCAGTTCCTGTTTCAGAGTGGCATTTTCTTTCAGGGCCACCTCAAGCTGGTCTTTCGCACCGTCCAGTTCCTGTTTCAGCGCAGCGTTCTGGCTTCTGGCCGCCGCCAGTTCCTCCTTCAGTTCCTTTTTCCGCTGCAGGTGCTTCGTTTTCCGGAGCCGCTTTCTTTGCGGCCCCTTCTCTGACAAATCCCTGGCTTTCCAATGCCAGCGCTACAACTTCAGACTCTGTCTGTTTTACTACATTGTCACGTTTTAAAGTAATCATCCCGTATCTCCTCCTATGACAGTTCTTCCTTTACGTTGGTAAAGCAGGTCTTGATCTGCTGATCCGAATCCAGATATCATGGTACTTGCGGTAATCCATCGCGTAAGCTCTTGCCTTCTGGTTTGTCTCCGGATCAAAAGATTCTCATCTTATCTGTCTTAGACACCGCAACAGGGGCTTTTCTCGGTGTGATGATCCAGTTAATGTTCTTGCTGGATGCCGTTGCTGCAAATCCACCATCTTCCTGTCCGCTGGTTTTTCCATCTTTGAACAGATATTCAGTCTTCATTCTCTCGGAACCAACCGAAATCAGTGGATGCTGTCCATCCAGGCTCCCTAACCTTAAAACTTACATCTCCTGCTTAAAATCTGTTACATCCAGTTTTTGGACAGCTTATCACTCATGGAGAGGATCGCTGCCACCATGCGGCTGATGGTAATTACCAGCGGAGTATTATCTCCAACGATTTCCTGAACCGTTGCAATGTCGTAGTAAAGTTTCTGCAGAATGGTATCCTCCGCCGGTACATATCCGCCAGATGCTGTTTTTTACCTTGATGCAGGCCGCTGCGATCGTGCTGTAACGGTAAGCATCAATCTCAGGGATCACTTTGGTTCTCTGGAATTCTCCCATTACAGTGGCCGCAGTCAGCGCAAAGTTGGTCTCATCTACGGCATTCTCATCAAAGCTGAAGGAACGTCCTCTGTCCTGGGTCATTGTTTTGGTCTGGTACTTGAAGTTTACTCCACCGGCTACAAAACCGTTCTGTCGGTCATAATCAGCCAAAGCCGTCCATGGAAAGCTCAGGAATCTTGACCTCTGATCCTCCGTTATATTTCACCAGGTTGGAATTGACTTCCATCCATCCGGAAGTAGCCTGTTCTACTGCGGCCTTATCCAGTTCACTCTGAATGACCGCTGCTGTCTGAATTGTATTTACGCTCATGTCTCATATCCTCCTTATAATCCTCTGATGTTTCTTGCAATCTGATCTCTTAACATATTTTTCTGCGCTTGCCGCATTGCCAAAGCCCGCCGAGTCTTTCCACGAAGTCTGGATTCCACCGCCGCCTGAAGGCTTCCCTTAAAGGTATCTGTTAATTTTGACAGACTCTTTTCCATAGCCTCTTCACTGGTATAATCCAGCAGTTCAGCCAGGCCGACCGGATAACCATCCTTTTTCCAGGGATGCCGTTGCCTTTTTCTGCAGATCACTCTTTAAGAGCTTCGCCTGCAGTTCTGCGATCTGCTCATCTTTCTTTTTTTCCTGTTCCTCTGCAGCCTTTTCCTCCGGGCTTAACTTGGCCTGTCTCTTTGCTTCTTCTGCCTGAGCTTCCCAGTCCTGCTTTGCTTTTTTCAATGGCTGCATCCATATCCGCCTGGCTGAAAGATTTCTCCTCCGTTTTACCTGCAGGCGGCTCTGTTCCTTTTCAGCAGCCTTTTCTTTCTGCTCCAGGTTCCTTTTTCTCCTGCTTGGCACCGAAAAGACCGTCAAGAAATTCCTTAAAAGCAGATGCTTTCTCCTGGTTTCCGGTTTCCGCACCTGCGGCCTGTCCCGCCGCTTCCGTAGATGTTCCTGCCGATGTAGTTGCTGCGGTCTCAGTTGTCTGAGTGCTGGTGGTCATTTCTCCATCCATTTTCATGTCCTCCTTGAATTTTTGTATAAACAAAAACACCCTCTAACGCTGGTTAAAAAGGTGTTTAAGCTCCATTTAAACGTAATTTTTTTTGTAATTTAATAGGGCACCCCTTTGGGTGCCCATCATGCTTTTTCTGCATATCTCTGCAAAAATCCTCTTTGTAGTTGTTTGTTCCAGAGCCGATTGCCTTATAACCTCTCTTGGTATCCCATCCGGATATGTATCACATTTTGCATAGCCATGATATCTGGTGCATGAGTTACCGGGCGCTGTCAAATGCCTTTGGTGCTTCCCCACCGTCTATCAGAATATGGTTTCTTTTCCATTACAACTCCTCCATGTAGATTGTATGTCCATCAACTCTGGTAACAATAAATGATGAGCCACGCTCAAAAAGAATTTCTGTCGAATTGTACTTTCGTATATCTCGACCATTCTTTTGACCGAATTACATACTGTATTTGGAAACTGTCATCATATACCTCAGTTGAAGATGATAAATACTCATTAAAGATCTTCAGTTCTCCCGGAACATAAGATTCAACAAACTCATCCACATCCAGAATTCCTGAAATCTGAAAGCGACCGTTTTACCGTTCCCTCATGCTTCGGCATCTTCTGAAGTGCAGGAATCCATTGCCTTTATGGACTGTTCTTCCTGCTTTGTCAGTTTTTTTCTCCCCTGCGGAGCTTGTCATTCAAACGTAAGAAGAACTGCTTATGTAACTATTCATAGCATGTTGCTCCGCGTTCCGTCAACGGTTCCGCAGGTTTCTTTTGCCTTTTCTTTTACATAGCGTTTTTTCCATTCTTCAAACTTTGGATTGTCTTTTCAATGGGTTAGCGCCGTCCTTCAGTGCAAACATATCAATCCACGGTTTTGCTCTGGTAGTACATTTACAGTTCGGTGAATTTCCAGGCATTGACTCCTGCCTGGCCTCAGATAACTTAAATGCCTGGACCATTTAAAGCCTGGCATATCTCAGCCACCTCCCAAGAAAAATGTATTCCTCAATTCCAAGCTCCAGGACTGTATCTGGCCTTGATTAGAAAAGTAACTGCTTTCTGTTCTCACCAGGCGCTCCGCATTTTTACGCCCCCGGTGCATCACATCATCTATGGATTTTGCCATTTTCTGACACGCTGGCCCTGACATGAAGCCCAGGTCAGTTCCCTTCTGGCAAGAGCCGCCAGCTTATCCGTATCCCCTCCCACAGCGCCTGGGAATAATTTTGCTCGACCACGGAACTCCAGAATACGCTTCAGCATCTTCATCAACCTTCGCCACCGTAGTTTACCCCATGATGCTCTCAATATCATAGCAGCTACGGTATTAATTGGTTTTAAAACATATCGCCAAGAAGATCTGTCAGCTTTGTTTCTGTATCCCCGGCCAGGTTTATCATCTGGTAGATAACCATGAAAAGAAGCTGCTCTTTTTCTGCCGATCCTGGATCACAGACAGCGCATTTAACTCCAGCAGCGCCCTGAATCCGTCTGGGCCTCAGCCACATATTTATCCATGCTCTTTCTCCATGGGCTGTATCTCGCTGGACGGGAGCTTTCCGCTTCCAGCGTTATCCAGTTTGTTATCCTGGGCATACTTCTGGAACATGGCATTGATCTCATTTTCCAGTTGGTTGGCCGTCTCATCATAAAGATCCATGATATCCCTGGCATAGGTGTCGGTTTCCCTTGGCATTTATCAGAACCCTTTCCTTGGCCCGTTCAATCCATTCATTCCGTTCTTTTCTGACTCATCTACGCCCTCCGCAGCCCGTTCCGGCAGTCATGCCGTTCTGTTGGCTCTCAAATGCTTTGGCAAAATTCTCCATAGGTGCCGAATTCGTCAACATCCTTGGTTTTTCTTCCTCCAGCTTTTCCATCTCATCATGGACGTTTTCCACCCATGGCAGCATCACCAGCCTTGACTCCGTGGAAAGCAGTCCGGAAGCTGCGTTACGATCTGTGTCAGTTCCAGATTGTTTTCCGGTTTGTTCTACTCGGAATTTCGGGAGTGATGTCGCCCCCTTATAATCATAATGGCCACCCTTAATATTCAGGATATTGGTAATCAGCTCAATCCGGCGCTGCAGCCTTTTTGAACTTCCGCTCTTTCATGGCACATAACTGTTCCAAGCCCCAGAGCTTATAAGCGATTGCTACTCCAGAAAGGTTCCCGCCAAACGACTCATCACACAAATGCGGAACATGGGACATGGTATGGATATCCTCCCGCAGGGTTCCCAAAATTCTCCATTGCGGTATCATCCACCTGCTTCAGCAGCCACTGGACATCTCCTCCATCATCCAGAACGATCGCACCCCTTTTCCTTCATGTCCTGAACATCACTCATCATTACATCTCCCAGCTTCAGGATCTTTAAAATACATCATCGTTGTACTGGAAGTAATTCGCCGTATTGCTCTGGGCCTTATTGTAGGCATCAATCTCCGTGATAACGCCCTCAAAAATCTCCCCGGCGCTCCTCATTATTGATGTACTCTAGGGACATCCTGCCGGTAATGATCTTCATCGCCTCCAGGTTCAAGTACCTGTTGTTGAATGACCGGAACCGGAGAACCTGGTACGCATTCCAGAACTCCACCTTCAAAGATCACATTCTTATCTTTATCGACAGACCGGACGCTCCTGATCGCCGCCATAGGCTGGGCATGGCCGCTGTCACTCTCATAAATCATAATCAGATCGGAACGGTGCCACCTTTGCAAAACGGATCTGCGCGTCCTCATCAAGATATAACATTTCAAAAGCAGCTTCCCACAGATGCTGCACTGTTTAGCAGCTCCATGTTATGATCTGCTCATCGTTATAATCAAAAATATCCATCCTGGGAGTTATGAACAACCGGCTGCCCAACAAAATAACTGGTTGCCGTATCCGTGATGTACTTCGCCATGTTATTAACCAGACGTTTGTTTGTTCCGGTGCTGTACTGTCTTTCTTGGTCTCTGAAAGAATTCGGTGCCCACGTAGTAATCAATCCAACATCCATATTTCAGATCCATCAGGTTTTCATCTATGATCTCCCGAATATCTTTTTCCGTCAGGCTTTCTGCCGGCCCTGTCCATATAAATAACCGGCATAATATACCGCCTCCTTTACAATCCAGCCGCTCTCCTGTCCATGATCCGGAACCGCTTGCTTTCTTGGCGTTGTCCGGCAGCCTTCCAGAGCATCAGGGCCATCATCATGAGCACCCATCGGGAAGTGGAACATCTGCTCCAGGAGCCGTTTATGCTTTTTATTGAATTGATGTAGTGGTTCTTTACATCTGGCTGCATGGTCTGAATTCTCATGGTCTTATCACTGGTCTGCGGTACTTCTTCAATCGGGAGGTAAAGACCCATTCCGGCGGATGCCTTGGCCAGTTCCTCTTTTAAAACCACTGGGCTGCGCAGTCTGCTTTGAACTTTTTATGGCCCCATCAACGCTTCAGCCAGCGTTCTTTCTCCGGGATATCCGTGATGATACGATGGGTTTCCGTTCAATATCCGCATCCAGTACATACATGTAACAATGGCTTTTTCGCCAGTGTGATGATTGCAGAAAGTCGCTTTTCTTGGTTTTCCAAGAGAAGGATCGACCAAACCAAAGAACTGAAAATCCTGTCCTTGAAGTCCATTTCCTGCTTCGTGTTGTAGTAGTCGAACCATTCCTCGTTGAAAAAACACAGTCTTCCGGGTTGATCGGTTCATTCTGTTCCTCAGAGTTAAGGAGGCCTCACCTCTGTCACCTTCATGACCATCAGATCATAGTAAGAGATATTTTCCTCCCAGAGAACTTGTCCTGGCCAGCATCTTTTCCCGGTGCGCTTCAAAGAACTTTCTAAAGCATTTTTCCTCATGGTTAACTATCAGACAGGTTCAGTGAAGATATTTTCCCACTCCTGCCACAGGTCTGCCTCCGGCGAAAATGATATAATGCCCGGTACTTAATCGTGTCTTGTATCCGGGGTTTTTAAGAGTATATTTGCTAATAGCTGTCATAATGGAGCAGCGTTCCGATATAGACAATATCTGTAATCATCACCGGCCTTGAAACCGCTTTTTAAACCAGTTATCCAATCTTTGCTCTTTGCTCCGGTGTCCGGACGTTCTCGTCATTTTCAATATCATCCAGAACCAGAAGGTCTGGTCTCCAGTTTCTGTGTTTTCTGCCTCGGATCTTCTTGCCGGAGCCAATCGCCTCCACCTTGATATTGGTGCTGGTCGCAGAACATTGCTCCTCCAGACTTTTCCGGTCAGATCCCAAAAAATCTTCCCGGATCGCTTCGTTTTCTTCAAACTCCACACGGATGTTATCCAGGAAGCCTCCGCCTGATCCGAACTATCGGAAATAATGATGGGATAATGCTTATGCCATATACAACGGCGTGGATCGTTCCTTTAAACGTCAGGCTGGTAGACTTGGCGCGTCCACGGGGAGCTGCCACTACACGTTTAGCCATTCATCCGGCTGATCTGCTTGACCAGCCCCTGGTGTGCTTGGTGTAAGTCCTTTAAGACTCCATCCTGCCAGATGGCATCCAGTTCCCGATGGAACTCCGGAGACGGTCTGGAAAATAATGCGGAAAGTAGGCCCCTTCCGAAGAACTCCATATCAACAGCACCAAAGGCGCTGCCGGATTCCCGGTTTTTCCAGTCAGAGCCGCGCCCGCTTCATAATCTTTCCTGATCCGGACACGCTCTGGTGAATCATCCCTGTTTAAAATGTTTTTAAAAGACCAGAAAGATCGTTTAAGGCATTTTCCTGTTCTTCGTAGTAACTTTTGCTTTCCGCTTCCCGCCATTGCGGCTGATCAGCGCCTTCAGACTTGCGTCTTTTTCCTCTCCGCATGACATTTCACCTCCGTCCCGCATCTTTCCCTGTTCAAATTCGCCCCATACGGCTCATTTTGCCTTTATGTGGTAATTTCCCGACCACAGACCTTTAAACGGTTTTAAACGGCTTCCTAACGCTTTTTTAAAGGGGAATAACAGGCAAAGAGAAAAGGAACCGGACAGAGGAAGCCAAAAAGGCGGGCTTCGCCACCCGACCAGCGTCCTTTTCTGCTCAGTTCCTTTTCTTTATGCCTGCGTCCCGAACACAGCCGGGACGAATCAACCGGTCATGTTTTTAAGTCGCGTCTTGTAATAATGGCTGTGCCGCATCCTGTGAAGCATCGCTTCCAGCTTCCTGCAGTTCTCCGCCACCTTCCACTTCGATCCCAAGCTGCACCTGTCTGGCTTCGCCGCAGATCGTAATTTCAAAAGTTGCCTTCCGGCTTCTTTTATCCCACTTTAAAACTCTGTTTTCTAACTGCTTTAAAACTCCACTGATGACAGTGATACCACCGCTTCCGTCTTCCCTTACCAGAGTCGGTTCCAGTGGCTCTCCATTGCCGGAAAGAATTCTGATCCATTCAGCTTCCAGATAGGACAGTGTCGATGGTGCCTTACTGTCCCCCAGGAACCGGATCACTCCGGAACCTCTTTTACCCGGTAATAGTTTCTGGCTGTGAAATCCATGTCCAGGAACACGTATCCCGGAACAGAATATATTCCTTTTTGTCCATGCCCCACCAGACCGGATGGGACGGTTCTCAATAGGAACCTCGGCTCGGATTGCCTGATTTTCAGCCTCCTTGCAATTCCGTTTTCTTCTCCAGTTTTAACCTGAATCACATACCACACAGCCTATCCCTCCATTCCTTCCCTTTTTTCTTATTGAGGTAAGCGCTGACCTGACGGTACAGTTCCGATTATCCTTTGCCATGGTCTCAAATACCATGCTCTGAACAGCTTCCAGTCCCGCCTCATAGTTTTCTTTGTTCTGTACTTCGATCCGCTTCTTATAAGCAGCAGCGCGGATCAGACCGTTTGTTTCTTGATGAGCTTCGATAGGGAACTTCTTTCATCTGTTCCTCATCTACATTGGTCAGGGCATTTAAAACGGGTGACTTGCCAGCCGGATCAGGGCTTCCGAAGTATCCAGATCCGATAACGGTTCATTTCATCCATCAGCATGGAGAAATTGCTCTGTGCCACGTTGATCATCTCTACCGTGGCCAGATACTTCCCTTGCGTAGGTACAGATAGCCATCTGGCTCATCTCCTCACCATTCGCCTTCAGGAAGGCCACGATCTCTTTGTAAGTGCAGCCAGTAAGGAGCATCTGCTCCATGGTGTCTTTAAGCTCCGGCGGCAGTCTGTCCACCTTCCTGTGCTGCGTCTTCTACGCTCCTGTTCCATCAGCCGTCCAGATCAACCATTTCATCCAGATGCCGCCGCCAAGGGAGCCGGATGCCCTTGCCGGTTACTTTTGCTTCCAGCGTCTGATATTCCACATCGGCCAGATTAGCCGGTTCCTGCTTTCCATATCACGCAGATAGATATATCCTTCCTCATGGAGAAAATTCACGGAGTCGATGAACTCCTGACGCTCAATCCTCCGCTTTTAAACCTTTTTCAACACTTAAAGCATTGTACTTTTCCTGGAGCAGGTTGATTGTCATGAGTACCCTGCCGTTATTCACCATAAAAAGCTCCTGCCCGAGTCTTCTTTCCTGTTCTCTGTTCATTGTGAACCTCCATTTCTTGTCATTTCGATCATCATATTTAACATCTGTTCCACTTTCCGATCCACCTTATTGATCTCACGAATGAAATCATCCTTTGTCAGGTAATTCTGCCGGATCTCCTTAATCTCCTTCTGGCACCCATCAAAATCCTTACTGTGAGTCTCCTTGGGTGTATAATCCTCACGGATCTTATTGATGTCTTTTTTAATTCGTCTGTGGTTTCCTTCAGATCTGCTTTTGTTACAGAATCCTGCTCCTATTTTTTGAAGCTGCTGGACTGTGCAGTCCAACTGGTTCATGGTTCTTTTAAAAATACGAGATTACGCCAATACCCAACGTAATGGCGGTTGTTATGATCCATCCTTCATCCATCCAGTAATTCCTCCAATAAAAAAAAGATACACTCATGTTTCTGACACAAGTGTACCTCTTAGGCCCCGTGAACTGTCTTTTGAAGCACTTCACTAATTTACTTCACTTTTTAAAATGCTTCCGGATAATCATAGATGCTCATCTGACCCTCCATGTCATCATCCAGATTATCCAGTTTTCCGAACAGATAAATCTCACCCAGCGCTCGGTAAGTCCATATTTCATGGGCAAGCTCTCTATAATTTCCTCCGTCAAATTCTTCCCGGATCTTCGATCCCGTGCCGCCCGTTCCAGGGGCTCTCTGCCTTCGGAATATAGATTGTAGTGCCGCCAAAAGCCCGGATAAGACTTTTAAACCCCCCAGGCCCACCAGTTCTACCCATCTTTCTCTGGATCTTCATCCAGGTTTTCTATCTTCACATGGTCTAACAATCCCATCGCTGGCCTCCTCCTTCCGTTCCAGTGCTTTTTAAATACCCTTTTAAAACTTCAATCAGGTATTTCCCTGGCTGAAGGTGAGCCATGCAAGGATTCTTCGCAATAGCGTCTACATGCAATTCTTTCTTAATGACCGCGCACAGTCTGTCTCCCAGTGGAACCTCATTCGGACTCTTATCGCGTTTCTTCAGTTCGTACATCAAAGCCCAGATTTTCTTCTGCTGGCCGCTGGTCACGCCTCCTGGTCTCTGTGAATGTTCCTTCGGCTTTCTGCTGGATGGTTTCGAGCAGCGGTACCGCCCTGCAGATCCTCCAGCCTTTAATCACCGCCATGGCCTCCTGGTAGGAAAAGTTCCTTTTATGGAATCCTTACCTGTAACGCCCGACACCAGTATATGAAGCTCATCTTCGCTTCCATTTCGGTTATTCCCAAAGCATGACCTATAGCATAGATTTTCTTCATCTGAATGATTCTATCTTTCGCATTTACCGTTGCTCCTTCCTGCTATTTTTCCGCCTCTACAGTTACCTTGATTCCTTCATCCACGAATATGGCTGCCCGGATCACTTCCACCGCTTCCTGCGGTGTGCCTCCCACTCTGCCGCTTTTTAATATCTGCAGCATCCATTCCCCAGTCGATCACTTCGGATGCCGGTAAGCCCAGTCACTGGCTTCCTGTTCTGAAAGGCCCACCAGTTTCATCAGGGTTTCTGTGTCCTTTTCATACTTGCCTTCAATTTCTTCTTCAGTGTTCTCTGAATCTTCTCATCCTTTGTGATGGCGCTGATCGTAGCGTCCAGGGCTTCCCTCGGTGAAATTTCCATATACATCATGGAAAAAGCCGCTTTGCCGGGGCTGACATACTATAAGAAACATCTTCTTTTACAAAGTCCTTTGAAGACATCCCCCAGGAGCTTTTTTTACCATTGTCATGGAGATTGGTTTCACGGTCTCGCTGTTTCCGACCACCACTTTGGAATTTTCTCCCCAATATTCTACGGTTTTGCTCTTCGTATCCCGGAGATCATCCGTGGCCTGCTTCTCGAACCAGGCTTTGATTGTTTCCATTTCACCTTTAACGGCAACCATCTGGCGGTCTAACTCTGCCAAACGGTCAACCTTCTTTTTTTACTTCCGCCGCATCCATTATCCTTTAAACTCCTCCATACGATCTTTTTTCTGCACATCCGCGGCGATCTCAATGCCGCAGACCGTTTTAACATCGTCCACCGTTCCGCAGAAGTGACAGGTAGGAACATGCTTACGGATATGTACCCGTCCTCATCTGCTTCGATATCTACCGGAACACCTGAAGAATGCCAGTCTCCTGACGGAGCTGACGTGGAAGTGTAACCGCGCCACTCTTGGCTACTCTCTTGCTTACAGTCATGATAGACCTCCTCTCCCGCTCTGCATTTCATGGGCTTGCGACCATCGCCTTACCGGCGGCTGCATTAAGAGGGGCAAGCGCCCCTGGAATATCTTGCGTTTATAGCTTCATAATAGAATCCGATATTTTGCACACCCGGACAGTTACTTCCTTCCCAGACTTCTTGGTTTCTTCATGAAGCTTTTTTATCTCCGCAGTTATTTTCATATGTTTAAAGACTCCCACCTGTTCTGAAGTGATTGGAAGCACATCAGTTCCGGCTGTAACTAATGTGAGGGCATTATGAAACCAAAACACATCCATCGGATTCATGAGATTGATTTCTTTATCAAATTGTTCGGCTGCTTCCTTAGCAAACTTTCTCCGGTTCAATCTCGGTTTGTCTGGCGGCAGGAGCCCTTGTTCCTGAAGTTCCTTTTTGACTTTCGATTTGAGTGCTTTCTTTTATTGGTCAGGCGTTTTGACTTGGCTGGCATCTTCTCTCCTCCTACTGGATTTTTCTACCGTACCGGAATCCGGTGCTGTGCTTTTGAATCCGGCAGATCGGAAAATGTTGCCTTTATCTTCGCCTTCTCATCCCAGCAGTCTGCCTCCATGCTGTAAACCATCAGCTCTTTTCCGCTGTCCCGATGTAAACCGTCTCCTCATAATGGCGTTCCAGCTCCGGCGCTGAATACTGTTCACCATACCAGCGAATACGCAGGTCAGAACCTACGCAGCGCGGTTCAAAGTACATTTCTTCTCTTTGTACCATCTCATCCACCCGCCTTTCTGACCTCGGTATATCGCTTCACAGAACCGTCCAGCATCCGTTTCGTCACAATTCTGGCTCTCCTGCACTGAAGCAACCGGAAGCAAACTCGCACTTCGTTCCACTCTCTTTCCAGTTCTTCCGGCATTGAGTGGCTTTTTTCTCCATGGCTTTCATAGTCGCTCCTTCCTGAAAGTTCTTGTCTTCCCTGTTCTTTTTAAGAGCGCGGCCCGGCTGACTACCACCAGCTCCACCGGCGTATCCTTCACGATCGCCAGTTCTCCGGTACCAGCCCTTTTCCCTTGCAGGAACTTCTTTTTGGGCCAGTGTCGGCTTCTTTCCGTTCTTCACGCTGCACTTACCTCCTTATTCAGTTTTACCTCACTCTGCCTTTATCCGGGCTTGTGACCGGCATCCTTCCGGATGGCTGCATTAAGGTGGGGCTTTACAGCCCCGGATTTTCCCTTGTACCGGATGAGCATACGCTCGGTGGTTACAGTGATCGGCGGGAGTGAACTCTCCCTTCCATCACGATATCCTTTCATCCATGCCCGGTCATGTTCGATCTTCACTCGCATCTGAATGCCGATCATCCAGCCGCTAACTCCCGCCAGAGCCATCAGGAATACCACAACCAGGCTTCCGGCCACTCCGACCTTGCCCGCTGCGATCAGCGCCGCCATTCCCCGGCGGCCACCGTTCCAAGCGCGATCCCTGTCACCATCATTTTTGCTTTTCCTGTCATGTACTTCATTGCATTTACCTCCGTTTGATTGATTTTATAAATAGATTCCCAGCGGCCTGTTACCTTCTGCAGACCTTCCAGGGAAACATCCTGGTTATTGGCGGCTGCTGTGAATACGTTTACCATGCCGCGCACTCCCCACTTGCTGTGGCCGACATTGTAGAGGTATGTCAGCTCCGGTGTCATTCCTTTCTCCACTAGGGAAGGGAATAACTTCTCAACATCTTCTTTGGTTACATTCGTAGCCCGGTACCGCCCGTGGAGCTTCGTCCGGTTAAACTGCTGTGAGAAGATGCTTCCTGTCTTCCAAGCATCTTGTTGTAGACCTCATCGTTTCCGATCAGTGCGATTCCGATGCCAGGCTTCCCGGTGATCGGGTCTTCATCCACCCGCCTCTGATTTCTTCCAGGGCCATGAACTTCAGGTTCTGGGCTTCATCAATAATCAGGACATTATCAGAACTTCTCAGCCGTTCACGGATTGAAATGGAAAGGTCTTCTGTTCTCTGGTTTTCCGAAATCTTCAACGCCCTTGCAATCATCCTTAAAAGGCTTCTTACAGAGCTGGTACTCGGTGTGGTGCTGATATAGATCGCCGTTGCCGGATTGTCCCGCAGGAACTTGGTAGCCGCTTTGGTCTTCCCGATTCCGGCATCTCCGTCAATAACTACGATTCCCTTTTCAAGCTGGCAGTAACGGATCATCTTGTAAATGCTCTCTGAAATAGAGGTTGCCACATATCCCCGTACCGCATTGAAAGACTCGGTCTTCTTGGCGTTTTCAGCCTGCTCCTCCTTGATCTGGAAGAACTCACGGATCTTACGCTCTACATCACCTACATCACCCTTGTCATAAACGCTGCGGCGGTACTGGCTTAATACTGCTCCGCTCAGGTTCATCATCGGGGCCAGCTTTGCCTGGCTGATTCCCGTTTCCTTCATGTACGTTTCAACTTTCGCCTGAAGTTCTGTATTATACTGTTTGCCCATCATTTACCTCCCTGCCTTTTGGCTGCATTTTCAATCATTGTGTCAAGATCGACTCCGCCGACCACTTTCTGATATACCGGTGTTTCATCTGCCCGCTGAACCTCCAGTACCTTCGGGTCTGCTTTGCCTGTGTAGCTTTCTTTGTTGCGTTGTGCCTGGCGAAGTACCAGATCCAGCGCGGTAACCCGGTCGGCTTCTGCGATGACCACGTTCTTTTTATATTCATTCGCAATCTTCTCCAGCTTCCTGGTCACTGCCATTCCGGCCTTCACATCATCCTTGGTTGCGCCATATGTAAGAACCGCCGTATTATCTACCGGAACCGTCATCAGATATTTGTCTTCCAGGTTGTAGATCCGACTTCCTTCAGGTCATTCAGGATTGTACCGAAGTATACCTTCTCACCGAAATGTCTCATCAACAGTTCATCGTTCCAATATTCCAGGCGGCCTCCATTGATATCCAGATGCACTCCCCGGCGGCCCACGGCCTGTGGACGGCTGCTTCTCATGAGCATCAGGTTCAATTCTTCTGCGGCTGCCACCCGGCGCTTAATCAGATGCTCATTAAACACATCCATTTTGAGCTTTCCTTTGTCTTCTGCCACCGGGCCATCGTATTCCATCATGTTGAAGTAATACTTCAGAATTGCATCCACATACTCCGGAACTCATCGTCTGTGTAAATGGCATCTTTCTTCAGGACATATTTCAAACGCTCTGGCTTTTCCACCACGCTGCCGCCCGTGTAAGTATTGAACAGTCTGGAAGGCCGTTCTTCACATCATTGAACCGGCGCTCAATGATCTTCGCCTTCGCATTTCGGACGATAGCATTTGTCATATTGATTCCCAGGCGTTTGAATACGCCCGGCGGTTCAAAGGTTTCCTCGCCATTCTTTGGCTTCTTCTTCCGGTGGCCAAGGCCGCCAATATCGAAGGTCAGGAACTCTCGACCGTTATCCACGTAGATGTTATCCGGGATGCCATATTCCAGATTCCCTTCCGAGCGCGATCGGCGTTGCCTCTGAACCTGGGTTATATGTAATGTAGTACCCTGTAAAAGATTCCGCTTCTTGCATCCAGGAAGGCTGTCAGATATGGCCTGTGCAGCTTGCCTGACTTATCCCTCACCATTACATCGAAGGTATGGTTATCAGCGATCCACCACTCATTGCTCTGCATCTCATCATAAATACGTTTGATGTATGGAGCGCAGCGGTCATTGAATGCCTTGTGACCTTCACGGCCCAGAACCTTTACTCCCTCCGGAACACTTTTCAGTCTCCGGTAAAAGAAGGATAGGCCGGGATCTGCGTATACAGATCCGGACGCTTTCCTGCGCCCACATCTTTGTGTAGTCCAGGCACTTGGTTACCGGATGCTGGGCTTCGTCCAGATAGTAATACAGGAAAGCCTGCCATATCGTTTCATCTATGGAGCTTGTCCCTTTCTTCCATTTGTTCCGCTTATCAACCAGCGCCTTCATATCATCAACCTTCACGGCATTCCATTTTCTGTAAAGCGTATCTACTGATATGCTCCGCTCTGGATATTCCAGGCTGCAGAGCGTTACGAACTTTTTATCTACTTCAGCCAGGGAGGTAACTCCCGGCATCTTTCTATATGACTGCCAGCGCTTGGTGAGGTCGATCCAGAAATCAATTTCCTTTCGTTCATCCTCGGTAAACTCATCAATCGCAACTTTCTCTACTTCCGGCTCTGGCCGTTCTACCTCTTCCGGAGGGTTTTCTGCAATCAGTTGATAATACTTGTGCTGTAGTTCCTCATCCAACGCATCCAGCGGTACCAGGTAAGTTTTCCGGTTTTTGCTATTAACAGTCTCTACCGCCTTTAATTTCCCATCTTGTATAATTTTCTTAATATAACGTGGACTACAGCCTTTTTACCTCTGCAACCTGTTTCGCTGTCAGCATCTGCGCCATACATTTCCACCACCTTTTCAGCCTGTCCTCATCAGATGCAGGAGGCTATCCCTGCATGACCGGCCTCTGCCGGTTTCGACTCTTTTAAACGGTGTTTAAAAAGTCTTTAAATCATCCATGTTTCCGCCCAGTTCCTGGATCAGCGGAATGATAAACTTCTTTCCTGATGGCTTCCTGTGATAGCCTCGCTGATCCTGGCCTGGTGTGTTCCCATTCCTGCGGCCAGTTCTCTGGCTGATGCCTCTTTCCAGCATCCTGGTTTTGTCCATAAGGCAAACTCAGCGAAATTTCGCACTTTTCTGTTCTTCATTCTGCCTGCCCTCCTAACGTATTCCGTTATAAAATTCTGTATCAGCGATACAAAATAACCTATTCCGTTATCGGATTCTGTGCTATAATCGGTCTTGTATGATTGATACATTATTATAATAATCCTCATTTGAGGATTTGTCAATTAAAATTGAGGATTTTATATATTCATGTGAGGATTATCGGAGGGGCTATGACTATAAATGAGCGCTTTTTAAATTATTAGATGAGAAAAAAGGTTTCCCAGAAAGATTTTTGCGAAGCAACGGCATTCCGAAGCAAACCGTCAGCGGTTGGAAAAATAGAAAACCGATCCGCCAGCATCGCTGATTCCTACTATCGCAGCATACTTTGGGATCACATCTGACTTTTTGCTTACCGGGAAAGATGAATGCAATCAGGCGTATCTTGAACTTAATGACACATCTACTCAGCAACTCCTGAAATACTTTTTCTTCACTTTCTGAAGTGGAAAAAAAATATTGTTCTGGGAAAAAGCTGCTGAATTTTATCTAAAATCTTTGTCCGAGGATTGATAGTCCTCATTTGAGTATCATTGACCATTTTTCATATTATGATATATTCTTAGTGCATTTACCACCTTGCTGGACTGCCTACCAGCAATAAAAAAGGGCCGCGTCAATTAACTGACTGGCTCTTTTTTGGTTCCCATTAACTGGTTCCCATTAAGTTCTCATTTTTCACTTTTATAATTGCTTTTAAATTTTATTGTTTTAAACGGTCTTTTTAAAACCTTTCAAATGCCGAAAACCCTTGAATTATCAATACTTTCTCCCGTTTCCGCATTTTAATTTTAAAATTTTAAAAGGCTTTAAACCCCCGCTTTTATTGAGCTTTTTTCCCTCCATTTTCAGGCATTTCTATGATTTTTCGTTTTCAATGTGAATTCTGGTTCCCATTAAAATTTTATAAAAGGATCTATAAGCCTAAAAAAGCCCCTATTCACGGGATTTCTCACCGTGTAAGGGACTTTAAGGGTTTATAAGGGTTCGTTGGTTCCCATTATTGCAGGTTATTCGGATAACTTACACAGGTAATAATTTCGACAAAATATTTGTCCCATAAGTCTCTGCATTATGGCTCTTCATATTCCAAACTCGTTTTGGTGAACTAATCCTTTCCTCTTCATAATAGGCTTCTACAGCTCCATCATCTGTATATCCAGACACTTTTGCTTTCCTGCCTTCAATATCGTTTATTGTACCTGTAGGTAAGTAATATACTGTTCCAGTCTTTTGTCTTTATTCCAATTCTTCACTCTAACATATCCACTTTTAGGTTATTTCGTAAAACCTCTGGTGTTAATCCCCATAAAGTTTTCAATACCATGACTGTCTAACGGCCAAATAACAACACATCCATCCGGAATACTAACGTTATTCCTGTCAATTCATCTGATAACGCGTCTCCTACCATCTTTATTTTTCCTGTGTTCTCCATCGACAAAAATCGGATAAACTGATTAGGTCGTGCCCTTTTGCTTGATGGTTCTCTCCGTCTTAATCCAAGTTTCATTATTGGTCTATTCCTCTTCTTTTTCACCTCATTATCTAACATGTTTATTCTAGTTTGTACAACCTGATGCTTTTCCAAGACTGACGTAAAACACATACTCTTCTTCAACTTTGAAAACTGACCTGTTCTTACGACTCCCTTTGCACTAATAACACTTGTTATCATCTGAATTGTCGCTTCTTGAAACAGTTCTTCAAGTAAGCACCCTAAATGAAGATATTCTTTTTCATCAATAGTTACTATAAGAATAGAATTATCAGGATTTAAGAGAGTTCTTCGAGCCAATAATAATCTTGTTTTCATAAAGAAAGCCATTTACTATGCTTATAAGTATCCTTATCATCCACATAGTCATTATTGTATTTCAACTTCTATTTCTGTTATTATATGGAGGGTCTATATAGATACAATCAACCCTCCCTCTATGAGTTTTTTCCAGTAAATAAAGTGCTCTGTAAATTATCCCCTATAATAAAATCCCACGGTTTATTCTGGATTTTTACACACGTTTAGTTTCATCGGCGCACAAAGACAGGTATATTTTCACAGAGCATATCATCTACTGATTCCGTATGTTCTTCAAATACTAATCCAAATTTCTTTTCATTAAGATGATTCTCTATCTCATTAAATGCTCTAACTGATTCATCATCTGAATGCTCAGCTTTAGATGTTCTAGAAAAGCTATCATCGCATCTCTTTTTTGTTTAGTAATATTAGCCATTGACAATTTTTCCCATACATGCAACAAAGAGGATAGAAGTTTCCTTCCATCCTCCTTATATTATCTTTATATACTATTTGAGCATGTTCTTTAATTTTAGTATAATTTTGCACCAGCTGGGATGTGGTCTACCATCAGCAGATTCAGTCCCTTCGGAGCCGTTCTCTTCATGTACTGCAGAAATCAGCATGCCGCAGGAATCAATTCCATCATCTTTCTTGGTGGCAGATTCACGATTGCAATACAAGTCTTTCCAATCAGCTGTTCTGGCTCGTAGAACTCATGAATTCCACTTAAAATCGTTCTGTCTGTGCCTGTTCCATCATCCAGAGTGAACTGCAGAAGCTTCTTGTTTTGGAACTGCTACGCAATCCTTTACCTTAACTGCTCTGAAATCGGACTTTGAGAAGGTATCAAAATCAACGTCCTCTTCGAACAGTGGCTCAATCTTAACATTAGAAAATCAATCTTCTCAGGTTTAGTCGCAATCCGGTCGCAATCATCAGCTGTGTTGCTCTTAGATTCCTTATTTTCTGGCTTTTTCCTGAGCCGATGGATTTCATTGTCGGGAATATAACCGAAGCTAATCCACCACAGTCCAAATAAGTTGATAAACGCTTTTACACGATTTTCATTATATATCGCCAGTCCATATTTGTCCACCAAAATCCAACAAACTAATGTCATTTTGATGTATTCTGACTTTTTGATGTCAGGTTTGTCTTGGAAATCGTCCCCTTGCAAGGACTTCTTCCTAAAATATATCACTATTATTTTCCCAGACTTTAATTGCTTCCTTTTTCTTCACATCTGTTGCTTCCGCATAAATATCCATCGTTGTTTCAATATTTGCATGACCCATAATACTTTGAATCACTTTCAGATTTCTTTCATTTCACAAAATCTGGTGCAAAATGTGTCGGATATGATGACAATGAAAAATGAGGAATCAATACCGGGCGTCTGCTCTCCCGTTTTGCCTTGTAATTTCTTCCGGCATTGTAGGCTTCGTAAATTCTTTTGATTGCACTGTTGATTACGCTGGGTTTATGGATAATTCCGTCTTTATTGCAAAGATAAACCCCTCGCCATCAACCACTTGCACATTAAAACCGGTTTCTTTCTGTGCTTCGTATTCATCCTTAAATGCCTGTTCTACAGCCTGCATCATCGGAATAGTACGAATCCGGCTTCTGTCTTTGGCGAAGAAATATAAAATTCACTCTTTCCATTCTCCATTACTCCGATAGATAGCCGCATGGTTTATACTAATGGTTTTTATTCTGCCGTCAATCTTCCCAACGCAGCCCTATCATTTCTCCTATGCGACATCGTTCCAAAAAGTGCTGTAAACAGTGGCAACCAATGGCAATACACAGGACTGTTCGATACATGGCGTTAAAAATGCTCTCTGCTGTTCCAATGTAAGTGCGTGTCTTATGCCTTATTCTTCTTCTTTTTGATTTCTTTGCCATTACACCGCTTGCCGGATTATTGCGTATCACATTGTCCCTAACTGCCATCAGAAAGGTTGGGTGCAGAATCGTATAGATATCAATGTGATCGCCTGTAACCCCAACTGTGTTTAATATTGACATAAATTTCACATCAGAATACTTTATATCATTGATGATTCTTTTTTTCCAAAAAGTATCTCTGACAAAACGGTTACATATACTTAATTTACCTGTGTGTTTTTCAAATCATACTTCGTTGAAATATACCTGCCTAAGGTTCAAAGTTGTCTTTCCATCACACAGCTTTCACATCGTCCAACTGACAGAACAAGTTCTTTCCTTTCCCTTAACTCCAACAGGTCATCAACAAACGACCCGCCTTTTACCTGTCGAATCGGTGTACTGGTGGATATACCTTCCGTCGTTTTTCCTCTGACTTTCGCCTTTCCTTATCTGTATGCTCATCTTTTGTAAGACGGATGAATACACCTTCACTTCGGATTTTCTAATTTAGGTCTACCCATTCTGCCATCCGTCAACACCTGCCTTTCATAACCTGACTTTCATTTTATTTATTTGTATATCAAAAAGTCAAATACTTTTTGATATACACAATTGTTTTCCTTTTTTATCATGTCTACGCCCGAAAAGATTCCCAAATACTCCTCAAAAATCTTCACGTTTACCAATGATACGGTTAATTTTATAAACAGCACGAGCATCCTGTGCCAATTTATAAAGCTGTGTTTACTCATAGAATACCTCTCCGCACCCTCGTCATACCTTTAAAAATTTTTGTGTTCACTTTGCCTGCATTCTTCCACCTACCTTTCAAAGTGTGTTCTTTTTCTCTTGTTATGGTTATGAGATATCTGCCAATAAAACATACTTAACAAACAAATATGCTTTTATTGGAAGATATTAAAAATCCGTACAGGTAGCAGCTCATTACACTACCCACATCGGTATCGCACCGTCATCTTATCTGACCGGACTAAGCTGGAAGTATCATTATCAAAAATATGTATCAACGCCTCCGTGTAACTGCTACACATTTATGCCGGATATTTCTGCCCACACCTTAACTTCAATATCTGCTTTCAATATTCCTTCGTATCCACCTCTGCCAAAGGCAAAGCAGGTGTCTTATGGCGTATCCTCCAAAGCGGCTCCACATATTCCACGTCCTGTACGCATTGGTTTATGAAATTGTCAAGGTACAATCACTTGACATCGTCTGCATTTTGGATAAAATCAAAGCTGAAAGTGTCAGCCTAAAAAAGCACATAACACACTTCAGGCATCTGCTATGAGCCAGTTCTGTAAAAAATTATGTGCTTTATCCAGAATGACAAGATCAAAGTTGTAATTTATCAGTCCATATTTTTCTTAGAACTTGAAATAAAACTTTTTTATGTATGCCCTCCCGTCAATCCTTATATAATTCATGCAAGGCAGCTACTTCCATAGGTGTCAGCGAATTGGCAAGGCTTGTAATCCTCTTATAAAAATTCTCCGTTCTCTCCCTGTTTTGTATAAATCGGATAAACCGAGTTAAAGCCTGAATATCATACTGTATCGTGCGAATGGAAACGCCAAATTCCTGTGCCAATTCATTCGCTGTTGTATGTCGTCTGATAATAAGAATATTGATTATTTCAATTTCTACGATGTACGTTATTCATGCTTCACCCCTCTCTTCTGGTTTTCCATTCTAATTTTAAATGCAGAATATGCAGTATCTTTGCTTATTCCCTAAATTTCTCTGTAAATCTTTTATCTCTCCAGCCATTGACTTTCCCTTCCCATTGATAAAATCATTATGGATAGAATCAAAAATCATAAAAGTCCACAAACTAAGATGGAGTTTTTACGGGCAATCAATGCCCTTATGAACCGTGGCGGTTTTTTTGCTTCTGCCCAACTGCAAAGATCAATTATCAACGCTATCCATAACAAGGGTAACGCCCTACTGTATTGAAACCGCTCTCGCCTATACTTTCTGCTCACCAGCCGCAAATTCGGGTGGTGCGGAAGATGTAAGCACTGCCATTTTACAGGCACCATTTCATTCTACCAAGTGAAAACTTGCAGGGATGCTGCATGGGGCATATCCCCCTGTCCCCTAAAAGCAACAACCGCCGGCTACGGCATGTTGAAAATCTTTTATACAAATAAGGGAAAGGACTGATACTGCAATGGCAAACCGAGAAAGACAAAATGAACTTAAAAATCTATCTCAGCGATGACGAGCAATACATCTTAGATCAGAATGGAAAAGCCTCCGGCATGAAGAGCAAATCCGCATTTATTCGGCATCTGATTTTGTATGGCTATGTTCTACGATGTAAACTACGAACACCTGCGGGAATACAACACCACGCTCGCCCGTATCGGCAATAATCTGAACCAGATTGCCAAGCGGATGAATGCTACTGGCAATGTCTATAAAGCCGATGTAAACGAAGTAAAGGAGCTGATGAAACAGGTATGGCAATCACAAAAATCCATGCTATCGAGCAACAGTCCATAAGGCAGTAAACTATATCTGTAATTCCCAAAAACAGATGAAAGTAGTCTCATTTCTTCCTTCGGATGCAGTCCTGAAACCGCTGCCTTTGACTTCAAATTTGCTCTGTCAAAAACAAATCAGGCAGACGTTAGAGGGGAAATTTTCTTATATCGTTTCCACTCATATTGATAAAGGTCGTTCACAACCACATCATTTTCTGTGCCGCAGATAATGTGAATCACGAAAAAATATCATGACTGTAAACAGACCTACTACCACATTCGCCGCCTGAATGATGAGCTGTGTTCAAAGCATCAGTTATCCGTCATTTCTCCACAAACCAGCGTGGTAAAAGTTATAAAGAATGGACATCCGGCGATGGCACCTCGTGGAAAATCAAGCTCAAGCAGGACATTGATGAAGCAATTCAAAACGCTGATACATATGAACAGTGCATGTGAGCTGATACGGGCAAGGTTATGAAATCAAAGGCAGAAACCATTGGGAAAACGCCTTAAAAAATTACATTTCCTTCCGCCCCCTTGACCGGGAGCATTTTGTCCGTGGCAGCTTAAAGTCTTTGGGTGCAGAATACACCAAAGAACGGATTAAGGAACAGGTAGAAACAAAGGCTTTAGCACAGACACAAAAACGTGTCCCATTCCTGCCCGAAAAAAACCTCTTATCAAGGATTATTCTTCCCGAACGCTCGTGACACCTCGGAAGAAAAGTTCACGCAAAGCCCCGGTCTGCAGCATTGGGCAGCGATTGAAAATCTCAAATCGCTGCCAGCAGTTACAGTAAAGCAGGTTCTATCATCGAGCTTGAAAAACAGATTGAAGAAATAAGTCTGTTCTTGCCAAAAACCGCACGGAACAGTCTTGTGGAAACAGAACGTCAACTAAAGTTTAGGACGAATATTGAAATACGCTGAACAATATCAGAGCAATCATATCTATCACATCCGTTACCGGAAATCGAAAGACCCTGACGCTTATCTCCGCCACCATGAAACAGAACTCCTGCTCCATGACGGTGCAGAAAATATGCTGAAACGCTTTGGAATCGCTTAAAAACATTTTGATATTGATAAGTTTTCCGTAATGATTACAATGCTCTGTATGCCAAGAAAGAAGCCTTGCAGAAAACCTATAAATCTGCTGAAAAAGACATGGGCTCTCAACCGAAAACTGGATAATCTGAACCAGTATCTTGACCGGACTCCGGGACAGGAACAGACCACAAACCACAAACCGGAAAAAAGACTTTACAACGCTCTGATTTCCCCACAAAAAGGTGTATCGCGTTGAAGTTTTATACTTCTTTGCGATACACCTTGCAGTGTAATAATATGCTGCTATCTCAAAACTTTTTCACTATTCTTTTCACATGTATTTTCCCATACTTTTACATCCATGTATTACGCTCCATATCTACACTGTATTCTATTGCAATTCACTCGTTTTAGGTATTGTAAACTATATCGAGGTGAATTATAATGCATGACATAAAACAAATTCTTGCCATTGCAGTGCGTGAAGCCCGTACCGAACTCGGACTTTCCACAGAAAAGCTGGCTGAAACTCTCAAGTCAATCTATTTTCTCTTAGGGTGACAACTACACAAATAACATCTAAAAATATATTTTATTACAGCCGTAAGATTTAAGGAGGATTTGAAATAGGCGATTTACCACAGATTTCAGAAGCCGAATTTGAAGTTATGAAAATTGTATGGAAATATGCTCCGATCAGTACAATGAAATAACAGATAATTATTACAGACCACAAGCTGGAGTCCGAAAACGATACAGACTTAATCAAACGCCTTAGGACCAAAGGTGCCTGATCTATGAAAACAGAGCCGCATGTTTGCTTACACACCCCAGTCGTGAAAGAAAGCGAATACATCGGCCAGAAAGCAATTCTTTCTGGAACGATACTATGACGGGGATATCACTGCCATGCTGTCTGCCTATATAGAAAATGACAGACTGTCTGAAACAGAAATAGACACCCTCCGTTCCCTTCTTTCCAAGAGGTCAAAAAAAGGAGGAAATTAACGTGGCTAATTTTATGATACGCTTTTAATATGCAATGTATTTATCAGCGGT
>VOFG01001567.1_pt1 | contig 24712 bp, 46 predicted proteins | sample 5384171 | NCBI WGS metagenome assembly VOFG01 (sample SAMN12384726, study PRJNA508395) | human gut metagenome | isolation source: healthy gut F | host: Homo sapiens | reverse complement strand
GCAAAATCAGCTGCAGAATTAAACGAAGAATTAGTAGCTGCTAAAAAAGAACTTTTCAATCTGAGATTTCAGAATGCAACCAATCAGTTAGACAATACAAGGAGAATCAAAGAGGTTCGCAAAAATATTGCCAGAATCCAGACAGTAATCACTGAGCAGGCAAACGCTGCCAAATAGTGAATAGAAAGGAGGAAATAATCGTGGAAAGAAATCTTAGAAAAACACGTGTCGGCAAAGTAGTAAGCGATAAAATGGATAAAACTATCGTTGTAGCTATCGAAGACCATGTAAAACATCCTCTTTACAAAAAAAAATCGTGAAGAGAACATATAAACTTAAAAAGCTCATGATGAAAACAATGAGTGCAATATCGGTGATACCGTTAAAGTAATGGAAACCAGACCGCTGTCCAAAGACAAGAGATGGAGACTGGTTGAGATCGTAGAGAAAGTGAAATAAGGAGGAAACCAGTATGATTCAGCAGGAAACTAGACTTAGAGTAGCCGACAACACAGGAGCAAAAGAAATCCTTTGCATTCGTGTTATGGGTGGCTCTACAAGAAGATATGCTAGTATTGGCGATACAATCGTTGCTACAGTTAAAGATGCAACACCAGGCGGTGTTGTAAAAAAGGTGACGTAGTTAAAGCCGTTGTTGTTCGTACTAAAAAAGGCGCTCGTCGTAAAGACGGATCTTACATCCGTTTCGATGAAAACGCAGCCGTAATCATTAAAGACGATTTAACTCCGAGAGGAACACGTATCTTTTGGACCAGTTGCCAGAGAGCTTCGTGAAAGAAATTCATGAAGATCGTTTCCTTAGCTCCGGAAGTATTATAGGAGGGTGCCTAATGTCCGCTATGAAAATTAAAAAGGTGATACTGTTAAAGTAATCGCTGGTAAAGATAAAGGCAAAGAAGGAAAAGTTCTTTCCGTTAACGTAAAAGACAACACCGTAATTGTTGAGAATATCAACATGGTTACAAAAACACAGCAAACCATCTGCTGCAAATCAGCAGGGCGGAATCATTACAAAAGAAGCTCCACTGCACATCTCCAACGTAATGCTCGTTGTAGACGGAAAAAGCAACAAGAGTTGGATTCCAGATGGATGGAGACAAAAAGTACGTGTTGCTAAAGAACAGGTAAAGGTAATCGATTAATTAAGAGAGGGAGGCATGACAAGTGAGTAGATTAAAAGAACTTTACAAAAATGAGATCATGGATGCAATGACCAAAAAAATTTGGATACAAAAATGTGATGGAAGTGCCGAAGCTCTCCAAAATCGTAATCAACATGGGTGTTGGTGAAGCTAAGGAGAACGCTAAGCTTCTTGATGCAGCAATCGCAGATATGGAACTTATCACAGGCCAGAAAGCAATCGCTACTAAAGCTAAAAAATCAGTAGCTAACTTCAAAATCAGAGAGGGAATGCCGATCGGATGTAAGGTTACCTTAAGAGGCGAGAAGATGTATGAATTCGCTGATCGTCTTATCAACCTTGCTCTTCCACGTGTACGTGACTTCCGTGGCGTTAATCCTAACGCTTTCGACGGAAGAGGAAACTATGCTCTTGGTATCAAAGAACAGCTTATCTTCCCAGAAGTTGAGTACGATAAGGTAGACAAAGTAAGAGGTATGGACATCATCTTCGTTACTACTGCAAATACTGACGAGGAGGCTCGTGAATTACTTTAACATTAGTTCAACATGCCATTTGCAAAATAATAGGAGGAACGATTCATGGCTAAAACAGCAATGAAAATCAAACAGCAGCGCAAAGCTAAATTCTCTACAAGAGAATACAATCCGTTGCAGAATTTGTGGCCGTCCACACGCATATTTAAGAAAATACGGAATCTGCAGAATCTGCTTCCGTGAACTGGCTTACAAAGGACAGATCCCGGGCGTTAAAAAGCTTCCTGGTAAGAACGCGGTAATGAATAAACAATCGGCAGCTTACGCAGCAATCATTTAGTCCGACACATAAAACAGGTAACAATATAAACAATTAAAAACATGTAAAGTCTGAATTATAGGAGGAAACTATCATGACAATGAGCGATCCGATCGCAGATATGCTTACAAGAATCCGTAACGCAAACACTGCTAAACATGACACTGTAGATGTACCGGCTTCCAAGATGAAAACCGCAATCGCAAACATCCTTGTAGATGAAGGATACATTGCAAAATATGATTTAGTTGAAGATGGTGTTGTTCAAAACTCTTCATATCACACTGAAATATGGTGAAGATAAGAACGAAAAAATCATCACTGGTTTAAAGAGAATTTCCAAACCTGGTCTTCGTATCTACGCTGGTAAAGATGAGCTCCCGAGGGTACTTGGAGGACTTGGAATCGCAATTCTTTCTACTAATAAAGGTGTTATCACTGATAAAGAAGCTCGTAAACTTCAGGTTGGCGGCGAAGTACTTAGCATTCGTTTGGTAATTTGAACCAAGATTTTTTAGAAAGAACGAGTACAAACTGAAAAACAGAGAGGATGAAAAAGAACCTCCTCCGATAATCTAAGTAAGGAGGACACACATATGTCACGTATCGGTAGACTTCCGGTTGCTATTCCTGCAGGCGTAGAAGTAACTGTCGCTGAAGGAAATGTAGTAACCGTAAAAGGACCAAAAAGGAACACTTGAAAGAGCACTTCCTACAGAAATGGAAATCAAAGTCGAAGATGGTCATGTAGTAGTATCCAAGACCAAACGACTTAAAGAAAATGAAATCCCTTCACGGTTTTAACAAGAACACTTGATCCACAACATGGTTGTTGGTGTAAGCGAAGGCTATACAAAAAGTTCTTGAAGTTAACGGTGTTGGTTACAGAGCAGCAAAACAGGGCAAAAAACTTACACTTTCCTTGGATATTCTCACCCGGTAGAGATGGAAGATCCGGAAGGCATCGAGACCAAGGTTGACGGCAAACAAGATCATCGTTTCCGGTATCGACAAAGAAAAAGTTGGACAGTATGCAGCAGAAATCAGAGAACTAGAAAACCAGAGCCTTATAAAGGCAAAGGTATTAAGTATGCTGATGAAGTTATCAGACGTAAAGTCGGTAAGACTGGTAAGAAATAAATAAGGAGAGTGAGAATATGATTAATAAAGAATCAAGAACGAAAATTCGTAAAAAAACATAGAAGACTCCGTCATCATATCAATGGAACAGCAACAAAGACCGCGTCTCAGCTGTATTTAGAAGTAATGAGCATATGTACGCACAGATCATTGACGACACTGTAGGAAAACATTAGTATCTGCTTCTACTCTTCAGAAAGAAGTCAAGGCTGAGCTGGAAAAACCAACGACGTTGCAGCAGCAGCATACCTGGGAACTGTTATCGGTAAGAAAGCAGTTGAAGCAGGGCATCACAAGTTGTTTTTGACAGAGGCGGATACATTTATCCATGGTAAAATAGAAGCACTGGCAGATGCAGCTCGTGAAGCTGGACTGAAATTCTAATAGGAGGAACACACATGAAGCATACACTTTTTGACCCCTAGTCAGTTAGAGCTGGAAGAAAAGTTGTATCCATTAAGCGTGTAACTAAAGTAGTAAAAGGTGGACGTACCTTCCGTTTTACAGCTTTAGTAGTTGTTGGAGACGGCAACGGACATGTTGGCGCAGGACTTGGAAAAAGCAGCTGAAATTCCGGAAGCTATCCGCAAAGGTAAAGAAGGACGCTATTAAGAAACTGGTAAGCGTAGCAAGAGATGAAAATGGTTCCATTACACATGACTTCGTAGGAAAATTCGGAAGCGCTTCCATGCTTCTTAAGAGAGCTCCGGAAGGTACTGGAGTTATCGCCGGCGGCCCTGCTCGTGCCGTAATCGAGTTAGCTGGTATCAAAAACATCCGTACAAAATGTATGGGATCCAAAACAAACAGAACGTTGTTCTTGCAACAATCGAAGGCTTAAGACAGTTAAAGACTCCGGAAGAAGTAGCCAGACTCCGCGGCAAATCTGTTGATGAGATTCTGGCTTAAGGAGGAATATTAAAATGGCAAATAATTAAAAGTTACATTTAGTAAAATCTCCAATTGGCGCAGTTCCGAAGACACAAAAAACTGTAACAGCTATGGGACTTAAAAAATGCAACAAAACAGTTGAAATGCCTGACAATGCTGCTACCAGAGGAATGATCCAGACAGGTTCAGCATCTTGTAAAGGTAGAAGAAGAAGCGTAATTAAATAAAAATATAAGGAGGTGCCAAAATGGAATTATCAAACTTAAGACCAGCTGATGGTTCTAAGCACAGCGATAACTTCAGAAGAGGCCGTGGACATGGTTCTGGAAACGGCAAGACAGCCGGAAAAGGCCATAAGGGTCAGTTGGCTCGTTCCGGAGCACCAAGACCGGGTTTGAAGGTGGACAGATGCCGTTATACAGACGACTGCCAAAGAGAGGATTCACAAATAGAAATTCTAAAGACAATCGTTGGAATCAACGTTGAGTGCTCTTGAAGTTTTGAAGAATGGTGCAGTTGTTACAGTTGAAACATTGATTGAAAGCAGGGTATCGTTAAAATCCCTGATGGCGTTAAAATTCTTGGAAATGGAGAACTTACTAAAAAAAGCTTACAGTTCAAAGCTAATGCATTCAGTGCAGGACTGCAAAAAAAATTGAAGCTGCTGGTGGAAAAGCAGAGGTGATCTAATGTTAAAAACTCTTAAAAATGTTTAAAGTTAAAGATATTCGAAAAAAATTTTTATACATTTTTGGATGATTTGTCATCCGAATCGGATCCCAGCTTCCAATTCCAGGCGTGTTTGACAGAATTTATTTTCAAAAGTGGTTTGCAAAACAGACCGGTGATGCATTCAATTTCTTTGATGCATTTCACCGGTGGTTCATTTGAGCAATGTCAATTTTTGCATTGAACATCACGCCGTACATTACTTCTTCCATTATCATGCAGCTTCTTACAATTGCCATTCCTGCTCTGGAGGAGATGCACAGAGATGGTGAAGAGGGCAGAAAGAAAATTACTGCCATTACCCGTTATGTAACTGTTGGTCTTGCGTTGTTTGAGTCAGTAGCTATGGCAATCGGATTTGGACGTCAGGGACTTGATTCCGAATATGGAATTTTTTTAAGGTGTTGTAGTTGTATGTGCATTACAGCAGGTTCTGCATTTCTGATGTGGATCGGTGAACGTATCACTGAGAAGGGCGTTGGAAATGGTATTTCTATCGTCCTGACTTGATTAACATTCATTTCCCGTATCCCGAGTGATATGACAACTACTTTATGAGAATTTTATTAAGGGGAAAACAATTGCAAAAGGGTTCTTGCTTGCAGTTGATTATTCTTGCAATCATTGTTGGTTGTAGTATTCTGGTACTTATCCTTCAGGATGCAGAGAGAAGAATTCCTGTTCAGTATTCCAAGAAAGATGGTTGGGAAGAAAAATGTGGGTGGTCAGTCCACCAACATTCCGCTGAAGGTTAATACCGCAGGCGTTATTCCGGTCATCTTTGCATCTTCCATTATGTCAGACACCGGTTGTCATTGCACAGTTTTCTTGGCAAAGGAAATGGAACAGGAATCGGAAGAAGATCTTCGTGGATTAAATCAGATAACTGGTGTAATCCGGAACAGCCAGATTTATATCAGCTGGGGACTGGTGGTTTATATCGTATTTGTGTTTTCTTTGCATATTTCTATACATTGATTACGTTTTAATCCGTTGGAGATTGCAAACAACATGAAAAAGCAGGGTGGTTTTATTCCGGGTATCCGTCCTGGAAAACCTACCAGTCAGATTATTTGACAAAATCTTAAATTATATTATATTTATAGGTGCAGTAGGTCTGATCATCGTTGCGGTTTATTCCGTTCTTCTTCAATGGTGTATTTGGAGCAAATGTTTCTTTCGGTGGTACATCAATCATCATTATTGTCAGGTGTTATCCTGAGACAATTAAACAGATTGAATCACAGATGCTTGTCCGTAATTACAAAGGATTTTTGAACAACTAAAATGATAATTTGGGTTGTGGTGCAAGTGTTTTTTTGCCTTGATTTGCTATTATAAAATTATTCTGTTTAAAAAAAAATGGGAGGGTATTTTTTATGAAAATCGTTATGTTAGGGGCTCCGGGGGCAGGAAAAGGAACCCAGGCAAAGAAAATTGCTGAAAATATCAAATTCCGACATATTTCCACCGGCGATATTTTCCGTGCAAATATCAAGAACGGCACAGAGTGAGACAGAAAGCGAAAAAGATACATGGATCAGGGTGCACTGGTGCCGGATGAGCTGACCTGTGATCTGGTTATGGATCGTATCCAGCAGGATGACTGCAAAAAAGGATTTGTTCTGGACGGATTTCCGAGAACAATTCCGCAGGCAGAGTGCTTAGACAGAGGCTCTGAAGCAAACTGGGAAGTAAAGTTGGATTATGCGATTGATGTGGATGTGCCGGATTCCAATATTGTGCGCCGTATGTCCGGAAGACGCCTGCCTCAAATGTGGTGCTACTTATCATCTGTGTATATGCTGCACCGAAGACAGAAGGAATCTTTGTGATACCTGCGGCGAAAAGAACTGATTCTTCGCGATGATGACAAGCCGGAAACAGTTCAGAAACGTTTTAGCGTATATCATGAACAGACACAGCCGCTGATCGATTATTATACAAAAGCAGGGCGTTTTAAAGACAGTAGACGGAACAGTTGATCCTGGAAGAAGTATTTGCAGGCAATCGTTGGAGATTTTAGGAGAATAAAAAGGTAATGTCAGTTTCAATTAAATCAGAACATGAAATTGAACTTATGAGAAGGCCGGAAGATCTTCTGGAAAAGGTCATGACGGACTGATCCCTTTATCAAACCGGGAATGAGCACCAAAAGAGATTGACCGTATTGGGAGAAGAGATGATCCGTGAGTTTGGGATGCATTCCTTCTTTTTGAATTATAATGGATTTCCGGCATCCATTCTGTGTATCAGTCTGAATGATGAAGTAGTTCATGGAATCCCGACAAAAGAAAATCATTCAGGAAGGCGATCTTGTCAAGATCGATGCCGGACTGATCTACAAAGGTTATCATTCCGATGCCGCACGTACTTATGCGGTAGGTGAGGTATCTCCGGAAGCAAGACACTTATGGAAGTTACAAAACAGTGCTTTTTTGAGGGTATCAAATTCGCAAAAGCCGGAAATCATCTGAACGATGTTTCCAAGCAATCGGCAGATTATGCAGAAGAAATTTGGATTATGGTGTTGTCCGTGACCTGGTAGGACACGGAATCGGAACTCACCTTCATGAAGATCCCGCAGATCCCGAATTTTCCGAAGCGAAGAGGATTCGTCTGATAAGCCGGGTATGACACTTGCCATTGAACCGATGATCAATCTGGGAACAGAAAGATGTTGCTGGCTGGATGATGAGTGGACTGTTGTAACATGAGATGGTTCTCTTATCTGCTCATTATGAGAATACGATTCTTATTACAGACGGAGATCCGGAGATTCTGACTCTTACAAAATGACAATTGATGAATAGACAGGAGGTTTAAATGTCAAAAGGGAAATGTAATATGGTGAGTGGAAGGCACTGTTCTGGAAAAAAGACATGATAAAGCGATGTTAAAAATCGGAACTGGAGAAATAAGTATACGTATCTTTATGCTTGGAACATATCAGCGGAACACTCAAGTCCAAAAAAGAAAAAAAAAAATGTATTCTTCCATGGCAGATAATAAAATTACATTGAAATTGATGATGCAGGCATAGAATTAAATGGAGAGATGGAATGAAATATTGAGAAAAGAGAAAAAGGAATCAAGGAGGAAAAGAATTTGTCAAAAAGCAGACGTTATTGAAATTGAGGGTACAGTTATTGAAAAATTACCAAACGCAATGTTTCAGGTAGAGTTGGAAAATGGACATCAGGTATTAGCTCATATCAGCGGAAAACTGAGAATGAACTTCATCAAATTCTTACCGGGAGATAAAGTAACAATTGAAATGTCCCCATATGACCTGTCAAAAGGAAGAATCATCTGGAGAGATAAATAAAAAAATAAAATGCAAAAAGATGCTATAAACTATTCTTGTTTTCTTGGGCAAAAGACTTTATATTTTGCTGATAATGTACAATGCTGAACGCGCTGATTATTGGAAATGTGTCAGCTGCAACAAATTAATGAAAACGGAAGGAGGATTTCCAGTGAAAGTAAGATCATCAGTAAAACCGATTTGCGAAAAATGCAAAGTCATTAAAAGAAAGGGTCGTATCAGAGTAATCTGTGAGAATCCAAAACACAAACAGCGTCAGGGTTGATTAATCCGAGTTTGTGAAACGTGCGGCTGTAGATTGATGGAAGGGTTGTTCGGACTGTTTTTATATTTTATTAAACGCCAGGTGGTGTATTGCCTAATACCGGAGGCAGGCGCAACAAAAAATTCCGGAAAGGATCCTCGATATCGCCAAATGCAGCTGGGTGTTTTACCGAGGCACCCCAATTAGGAAACTAGAAAAATAAAATGTATTTGAAGATGGCATGATATTTCACCTTGCCTGGGACAAATATGAGGGTACAGGTGTTCATTAAGACTTTAACAAAAAAGAAAATGGAGGACAAAGTACATGGCTCGTATAGCTGGTGTAGACTTACCAAGAGAGAAAAGAATTGAGATTGGTCTGACCTACATCTATGGTATTGGAAGACCAAGTGCAACAAGATCTTGCACAGGCAGAAGTAAATCCTGACATTCGTGTCAGAGACCTGACTGATGACGAAGTTAAGAGACTCAGTGCAGTTATTGATGAGACAATGATGGTTGAAGGTGATCTTCGTCGTGAAATCGCCCTGAACATTAAGAGACTGCAGGAGATCGGATGCTACCGTGGAATCCGTCATCGTAAAGGCCTTCCGGTTCGTGGCCAGAAAACAAAAACTAACGCTAGAACTCGCAAAGGTCCGAAGAGAACTGTTGCAAATAAGAAGAAATAATTCAAACAATTTATAAATTTTAAATTAAGGAAAGCGTAGGTTAGTTTTAAAATGGCAAAAACAAAGAAAACGACTACAAAAAAGTGTCAGAAAAAAGAAAAACGTTGAACACGGACAGGCACATATCCAGTCTTCCTTCAATAATACAATCGTAACACTGACTGATGCACAGAAGGAAATGCTCTTTCTTGGGCAAGTGCCGGCGGTCTGGGATTTAGAGGTTCAAGAAAATCTACTCCATACGCAGCTCAGATGGCAGCAGAGACTGCAACAAAAGCTGCTCTATTCATGGATTAAAAACTGTTGATGTTATGGTTAAAGGACCGGGTTCTGGCCGTGAGGCAGCTATCCGTGCCCTTCAGGCATGCGGCCTGGAGGTTACCAGCATTCGCGACGTAACACCCGTTCCGCACAACGGATGCCGCCCGCCAAAACGTAGAAGAGTCTGATTTAGGAGGTTAAGAACATGGCAGTAAATAGAGTACCAGTCCTGAAAAGATGTAGATCCCTTGGCCTGGATCCAGTATATCTTGGAATTGATAAGAAGTCCACAAGACAGTTAAAACGTGCAAACAGAAAAATGTCTGAGTATGGTTTACAGTTAAAAGAAAAACAGAAAGCAAAATTCATCTACGGCGTTCTGGAGAAACCTTTTGTTAACTATTACAAAAAGGCCGACAGAATGGAAGGACAGACAGGTGAGAACCTTATGGCCATTCTGGAGAGCAGACTGGACAACGTAGTATTCCGTATGGGATTTTCGCAAGAACAAGACGTGAAGCTCGTCAGATTGTTGACCACAAACACGTTCTTGTAAACGGAAAATGCGTTAACATTCCTTCCTATCTCGTAAAAGCCGGCGACAGATTGAGATCAGAGAGAAATCCAAAGGTTCTGAGAGATACAAAGGTATTCTTGAAGTAACTGGTGGACGTCTTGTTCCGAATGGATCGATGTAGATCAGGAGAGCTTTTAAACAGGAACTGTAAAAGAACTTCCAAGAAGAGAAGCAATTGATGTTCCGGTAAACGAAATGCTTATCGTCGAGCTGTATTCTAAATAATCCAATTAAAAATGTACCTGGTATTTGTAACTGTGGGGATTATCAATTTACAGCATTCAATACCTCAAATGTTGAATAACCCAGAAGGAGGGAAATTTATAGTGTTTGATTTTAATAAACCTAAGATCGAGATTACCGAGTTATCTGAAGATAAAAAATTTGGAAGATTCGTAGTTGAGGCTCTGGAAAGAGGATATGGAACTACACTTGGAAATTCTTTAAGAAGAATTATGCTGTCCTCCCTTCCGGGAGCAGCAGTAAGCCAGGTTAAGATCGAAGGTGTACTCCATGAATTCAGCTCTATTCCGGGAGTAAAAGAAGACGTTACAGAGATCATCATGAATCTGAAAAGCCTTGCTATCAAAAATACCAGCACAGACAACCAGCCAAAAGACCGCATACATCGAGTGTGAGGGATCAGGTGTTGTTACTGCAGCAGACATCCAGGCTGACCAGGATATCGAGATCATGAATCCGGATCAGGTAATCGCTACTTTAAATGGTGGTAAGGACTGCAGACTTGGCAATGGAACTTACCATCACCAAAGGCCGCGGATATATGAGCGCGGACAAGGGCAAATCTGATGACATGCCTATCGGTGTACTTGCAGTTGATGCTATCTATACACCGGTAGACAGAGTCAACATGACCGTGTAGAGAATACACGTGTTGGTCAGGTAACCGATTTGATAAGCTGACATTAGATGTTTTTACGAACGGAACTCTGGATCCGGATGAGGCTGTCAGCCTGGCTGCAAAAGTTTTAAGCGAGCATCTGAAACTGTTCATCGACCTCTCTGAGAAATGCCAAGACTGCAGAAGTCATGATTGAGAAAGAAGACAATGAGAAAGAAAAGGTTCTGGAGATGAGCATTGATGAGCTCGAACTTTCCGTTCGTTCTTACAACTGCCTGAAGAGAGCCGGAATCAACACAGTAGAAGAACTGTGCAACAGAACTTCGGAGGATATGATGAAGGTTCGTAACCTGGGTCGCAAGTCTTTAGAAGAAGTACTTGCTAAACTGAAAGAACTGGGCTTACAGCTTCAGCCAACTGAAGAATAAGAACCGCTGCATCGCAGTGATTGCAAAAAACCACTTCGTAAAGATGATAATTTGAGCGGGGATGCCTAAGCATTTATACAGTAAGACCGAACAAGCGTGTATAAATGTCCCGCAGATGGAGGAAAACTAACATGGCAAAATATAGAAAATTAAGCAGAACTGCTGACCAGAGAAAGGCTCTGTTAAGAAACCAGGTGACAAATCTTCTTATCCAACGGAAAAATTGTTACTACTGAAGCAAAAGCAAAAGAGATTCGCAAGATCGCCGAGAGTCTTATCGCTATGGCAGTACGTGAAAAAGACAACTTCGAGACTGTTACTGTAACAGCTAAGGTTGCAAGTAAAGACGCTGAAGGCAAGAGAGTTAAAGAAGTTGTTGACGGTAAGAAGAAAACTGTATACGATGAAGTACAGAAAGAGATCAAAAAGATGCTCCTTCCAGACTTCACGCTCGTCGTCAGATGATGAAAGTGTTCTACCCGGTTAAAGAAGTTCCGGCTAAGGGCGCTGGCAAGAAGAAAAACACTAAAGAAGATAGATATGGTTAAAGAAAATGTTCGAGGAGATCGCACCGAAATATGCTGGACCGTAACGGTGGTTACACAAGAATCGTTAAGATCGGACCGCGTAAAGGTGATGCAGCAATGGAAGTTCTGATCGAGTTAGTATAATTTGATTTTAGAAATCAGAGAAGATATCCGTAACGGATATCTTCTCTTTTTTTATGCACAATTAGCAAAAAAAATGGGGCGGGGGGGTAAAAGTAATAACAAAGTATGATATAATAAGATACAAAAAGAAAAATATTTATCAGAAGGAGAACGATTGCTTTTATGGATCAACTTTCGATTGCTATTTGTGATGGAAATGAAAGAGATATGGAAATTCTTGAAACACATATAAGAAAATCATTTCCAGATGCGGAAATCACAAGTTTCTTCACACAGGGACAGTCGTTGATTGACCAGGTGGTGGAGAATCCAAATCAGTTTCAGGTTATTTTTATGGAGACTGAATTTCCAGATGATAATGGAATCCGAGTCGCCGCGGAAATCAGGAAGTTAAACAAATCAGTGGGGATTATTTTTGTAACGGGAACAGAAAAGTATTACAGAGAAGCCTTTGATGTATTTGCATTTCAGTAGCTTTCCAAAGTATTCGGTCGATGTAGAGAAACTGAAGAAGGTTCTTGAGTTTCTGTATATAAATGTCAGAAAATACAGTGAGTTTATTCGTAAAGAACGTGTGATATGTTTCAAATATCGTTCACAGCTTTATACGATCAAACATAATGAGGTTCAGTACATATCCAGTAGTCTTCATACCGTAACTTTTTATATGGATGATGGAAGCGAAATTCACTGTAGAGGAAAACTCAGTGATTTTGACGAACAGCTTAAAGACAGTATGTTTCTCCGTTGCCATCAGAGCTTTTTGGTAAATATCAGTAAAGTAATAGGAATGAAAACGGACGGATTTATTATGAAGGACTTTACAGTTCCAATTTCAAGAACCTATATGAAAGAAGCAAAGAAGCAGTACAGGAAGTATCTGGGGGAATAATGACATTGCATGAGGAAGATGGTTGCTAAATTCCTGAAATTGTCGTAAAATCAGTAGGAACGATAAAGCAAAAGCAAAAAAGGAATAGATCATATGAATATTAGAAGAATACTGGCAGTCTGGGCTGCCAAGGCAGCTGGATTTGTCTGCAAGAAGATGGGACGTCAGGGTGTGACCTGGGCAGGGAAAGATCGCTCTTAAGATCTATCCTCCGGTTCTGGAAGGAACTGGCATCAGAGGTTAAGAAAGACATTTTTGTAGTCTGCGGTACAAATGGAAAGACAACGACCAACAATATGCTCTGTGCGGCACTGGAGGCAGAGGGACAGAAAGGTGATCTGTAACCATACAGGCTCCAATATGCTGAATGGTGTTGTGGCAGCATTTGTCCTTGGAGCAGGTCTGAATGGACATATTGATGCGGATTATGCCTGTATTGAGGTAGATGAGGCATCCACAAGATATATTTTTCCTCAGATCAAACCGAATTATATGGTTATGACGAATCTTTTTCGAGATCAGCTGGACCGTTACGGTGAGATTGATATTACCATGAATATCCTTGAAGAAATGATCCGCAAGGTTCCGAAGATGAAGCTCATAGTAAATGGAGATGATGCACTGTCAGCATACCTTGCCATGGACAGTGGAAACGACAGTATTTATTATGGAATCAGCAAAGCTGTCATGAAGAGCAAGACAAATGAGATCCGGGAGGGTCGTTTCTGCAAACGCTGCGGCGAGAGATTACAGTACAGCTTTTTATCATTATAGCCAGCTTGGTGACTATAAATGTCCAAAAAATGTGGTTTTGCAGACCGGTTCCGAAATACGATGCCTCTGATGTCCAGGTGGGCGACCAGCTTTCCTTCCGTGTCGAGGATAAGAAGATTATTGCCAATTACAAGGGATTTTATAACGTATATAATATTCTGGCGGCCTATGCGGGAATCCGTACAGCTGGTTTTCGGGGCAGAGCATTTCCAGAATATGCTCAAGAAATTTAATCCGGAAAATGGTACCGTATGGAGCAGTTCCGTATTCAGGGAACCAGCGTTACATTGAATCTTGCGAAGAATCCGGCAGGATTTAACCAGAATATTTCTGCTGTCATGCAGGACAGCGAGCCAAAGGATGTAATCATTGCCATCAACGACAATGCACAGGATGGAATCGATATTTCCTGGCTATGGGATGTGGATTTTGACCGCTTCCAGGAGGAGAGCATCCGCTCCATCACAGTCAGCGGTATCCGATGCCAGGATATGCGGCTTCGTCTGAAATATGTAGACATTCCTTCCATGCTGGAAGCAGATATTGAGAAGGCAGTCCGCAGCCGAGTGGCTGACGGAACCGGAAATCTGTATGTGCTTGTAAACTATACAGCACTGTTCAGTACCAGAAATATACTCAAGAAAATGGAGGGAGAAAAGGAATGAAGCTGACGATCGGACATTTATATCCGGATCTCCTGAACCTTTACGGAGACAGAGGCAACATTCAGTGCCTGATGAAGAGATGCCAGTGGAGAGGAATCGAAGCAGAAACCATCGCATATGAGATGGATGACAAGATTGATTTTTCCAGGCTTGATATTGTACTTCTCGGAGGTGGTTCTGACAGAGAGCAGATGCTGGTCTGTGAGAAACTGAAGGAGATCCAGAAGGACTTTAAGGAATATGTGGAAGATAACGGCGTTGTCATTGCAATCTGCGGCGGTTATCAGCTCCTTGGAAATTACTACAAGACGGACCAGGGAACGATCAAGGGGCTGGAACTGGTAGATATGTATACAGAACAGGGAGAGGACGTCTGATCAGCAATATCATTCTTCAGAGTGAGCTGTTTGATATGCCGGTCGTTGGATTTGAGAATCATGGCGGAAGAACCTGCATCAATAACAACAAGCCTCTGGGGAAGTTCTGCATGGTTCTGGAAATGACGGTAAATCCGGTTATGAAGGTGTTGTGTACAAGAATGTGATCGGAACCTACCTTCACGGGTCCTGCTCCCTAAGAATCCACAGCTGGCAGACTGGCTGATCCTGCACGCACTGCAGAAAAATACGGAGAGCAGACAGAGCTTACCCCGCTTGATGACAGTCAGGAAAAAGAAGCCAACGATTACATCTGTCACAGATTCCTCAAATAGTACTTGCATTCAACAAGATATAACAAAGGATTCTCCCACCTCTATAGGTGGTGAGATGAATTGTAAACATGAAAATGAACGGCAGTGGCGGGCGGAGAGAAATCGGTATCCCCCACTGACATGAGGCAATCACAGTCAGCATGTTGCTGACATGTCAGACTCTGTGAAATTACCGACTGTGAGTTGAAACAACATATGGTGAGGATATAATTCAGATATATAAGAGCGGACAAACAAGGGGATAAAAATGGCGAAATCACGTAATCAGAAAGCAAAAAAATACTGGTGCTGGAACATCTTCTGTGTGAGACCGGGGAGAATCGTGCAGTGACAATGCAGGAAATTCTTGATAAGCTGGCAGAATGTGGAGTCAATGCGGAGCGTAAAAGTATTTATGATGATCTGGATGCCCTGAGAGATTTCGGGCTGGATGTCAAATACAAAAAGAGGAAGACCGGGAGGCTATTACATTGCCGGACAGACTGCTGCCGAAAAAAGAATGAGACAGTACCGAAGCCGGAGTCTCGACCGGAAAGGAGAGAAGAGAAGGCAGAACCGGTTGTTAAGGAAATACTGGTGAAGCGTTTTACCCTGGATGAGAATGAGATCCAGGATGTCGAGAAACCTATGAAACTTCTGTGCAGGGAGACAAGAGAAAAAGAAGTTCAGGAATATTTTTGGCTCTTATGGAACTTATAAGAACAAAGAATCCGGCTATATATCTGTTACAGCGCCTCAGATTGCAGGACCACAGTTTTTTTGGATGGCTCACTGCAATGGGCAGGACGATATCACGATCGTCAAGCCAAAGAAAACGGCAGCGGCGTACCTATAGATTATCTTAAACTTCTGGCAAAGGAATATAAAGGAATTTAACATGAAAAAAAAAGACAGCATATATTTTTTAGGTGTTTTTCTGACCACTTCCATACTTGGAGCTGTGGTTCCAAAAAACAAGGCAACAGAAGCAGCAAGTGAAAGTGCAGACTGAGAAAGAGGGAGCCAGAGGCGGAAGAACTGACGGTAACTCCGACACCTGAGGAGGAGAAGGATACAGAGAAGAAAGCAGACTCTTCTGAGGATGCAGAGGCATCCACACAGAGCAATGAAGCAGAGGAAGAGAGTGCTCCTGTGGAAGAGCCGAGAGAAAAAATTGCGGTTCTCCTTCCGAATGAAGAAAAATGGAGCAGAGATGCAGATACGTTCAAGAGTGAACTGGAGGCGGACGGATATGAGCCTGTGATCGAGTATGCAGAGAATGATGTATCCAGACAGGTTTCCCAGATTCAGGATCTGACAGCAGAAGAGGTCTCTGCATTTGTTATCACACCGGTAGATCCCTATGGTCTGGGGAGTGTCCTTGAGAGCGTGAAGGAAGCGGAAATTCCGGTATTTTCCTACGATGATCTGATCATGGATACGAATGCAGTCAAATATTATGTCACATTTGGCGGTCGCCAGATCGGTCAGATGATCGGCAAGCAGATCGTAGATGCCCAGGAACTGGATAAGGTTCGAGGCAAAGGAATCCAGAACCATAGAATTCTTTATGGGCTCACTGGATGACACACAGGCACTGTTTTGTACAATGGAACCTGATGGAAGTACTGCAGGAATATCTGGATGACGGAACTCTTGTATGCAGATCAGGCAAAATTTCTTTTGATGACACAGGAATCCTGAGATGGAGTAAAACCACCGCAAAGTCAAGAGCGGCAGAAATCCTGGAGGAGTTTTATCCGGATGGAGCAGCACCGGATATTATCTGTACCGGATTTGATGATGCGGCAGGAGCAGCACAGGAGGCACTTCTGGAGGCAGGAGTCGTCCGGGAACGGATATCTGGCGTTTATCACGGGAAATGGCTGCAAGGAAGATGCGGTCAAGAATTGCGATGGGTACACAGGCTTTCAGTGTGTTTATGGATTCCCGCGAGCTTGCGGCTCAGTGTGAAGAGATGGTAAATGTATATCTCCACGGAGAGGATGATCCGGAAGTCAATGATTACGAGCAGTATGACAATGGCGTCAAGATCATAGGAACTTATCTCTGTGATCCTCAGATGATAGACAGAGATAATTATGAAATCCTGATCGACAATGGTTATTATACAGAGAAGGAAGTAGAACCGGATCCGACAGAGACTCCAACACCGGAACCAGTCACACCGACGGAGGCAGCACTGACACCAACTGAGAAACCAGTGACGCCGACACCGAAGGCTGTTACGCCAACGGAGACACCGGAACCGACAGAAGCACCGGAGGAGATTTCTCCGACACCGACAGAAAAAGCAAAAAAAATAATATAGTATACACAAAAAACACAGCCGGAACAAATTCTGTTTCGGCTGTGTTTTTTTTATGGATATGGAAACTGCGTTGAGGATCAGTCACGGAAGGTAAGAGAATCATCTGTCATGGAATCGATGATGGCAAGAGATTCCAGACGAACGCCCATATCACGAATCTGCTGTCCGCCATGCTGGAAGCCTTTCTCGATCACGATTCCGGCACCCTCAAGAGTTGCACCGGATTCTTTGACAATATCAAGCAGGCCAAGCAGTGCACATCCGTTGGCAAGGAAATCGTCGATCAGGAGCACATGGTCTTCCGGTCCAGAAATTTCTTGGATAAGATCACGTCATAAACTTTCTTGTGAGTAAAAGATTCTACCTTTGAACAGTACATCTCTCCATCGAGATTCAGGCTCTGTGCCTTTTTGGCAAAGACTACAGGTACATGAAAATACTGTGCCACGATACATGCGATTCCGATACCGGATGCTTCGATCGTAAGGATCTTGGTGATCGGGCAGTCAGCAAAACGGCTCTTGAATTCTTTGCCGATCTCATTGATAAGGTCAATATCCATCTGGTGATTCAAAAAACTGTCTACTTTCAAAATATTTCCTGGTTTCACGATTCCATCTTTCAGTATACGGTCTTTTAAAAGCTGCATGTTATATCTCCTTTGACTAAATTCTCGTTTTTGTAAAATTATATTTATGATACTCTATTCTTCGCAGAAGTTCAATTCTTTTTCGACAAATTTTTATAAAGAAATAAAAAAGTTTGTTTAATGTTTACAGATAATATTCCGCAAGATGTTTCGCTATGAATGTGGAAGGCGGTATTCTCTTATGAAAGAAAAGCCGGAGATTGTGTGGAAGGCAGATTTGCAAAAAACAGAAGGTCTGGTACAATAAAAACAATGTAAATGCAGGAAAATATCGCAAAATGAATACAGGGGAGGTTGCTCTTATGGAACAGAAATATACAGTAGATGCAAGGGCGAACAGTGTCCGATTCCGGTTGTCAGGACCAAGAAGGTTCTGGATGGCATTCTGGGAGATGCTGAGCTCACAGTTTTGGTGGATAATGAGACCGCAGTGCAGAATCTCACCAGAATGGGGAAAAATGCAGGTGCAGAAGTACTTTCAGAGAAAAAAGTCCGACAATGAATTTCAGGTTGTCATTCGTGTAAAAGATCGGAAACCAACTGAAGGAGGAGAAGAAACCGAAGATGTATCCCGGATGTCAAGGGTGACTTTGTGATCGCGGTAGATACCGCAATCATGGGAAGAGGGAAATGATGAACTCGGCAAAGTCCTGATGAAAGGCTTTATTTTCGCAGTGACTCACAGCTTGAGAAACTTCCAAAGACCATGCTTTTTTATAATGGCGGTGCAACACTGACCACAGAGGTTCAGATTCACTGGACGATATAAAAGAGTCTGGAAGCACAGGAGCGACGATCAAACCTGTGGAACCTGTCTTAACTATTATGGACTGACAGATAAACTCTAAGGTCGGGAGAAGTTACCAATATGTATGATATTGTAGAAACAATGGCAAAAAGCTTCCAAAGTTATGAAACCATGATTCAGAAGATAAAAGATTCGGTATTTGCTGACATTTCACAGTACAAGCGGGGCAATAGGCTGTAGAGATTTTGTAAAAACATAAGATCCAGGGAAGACTGATCCCTGTGCCGAGAAAGAAATTTCTGCAAGCTGTGGCTTATCCTGGGCAGTAGTAGGCAGAACAGGAGAAATGGCGACTCAGGTTGAACTTGAATTTGAAGATGAGATCGAGGCAAATGGCTCTGGATATTTATCAGCAACAATGGATAAACCGTGATGCGTTTGGAGAGAGTATTTTTGGGAGATTTTAACAATGTCCCAGAAACCAGATGAGGATGTATTTGTAGAAGAAGTGGAAATTGAAGATCCTGAGGAATATATAAAAAAGAAATTCCAGGGAAAAAGAGGTTTCTATGACAAAACGGTTCTTAACGATGGAACGATCATCTTTGACATTGTTACGTCGCAGATAAAACAGAGATGTTCCTTTACAGAAATTTAGAAAGTGTGGTATAATACAAGTTCAGGACTGCAAGATGTATATTGCAATCATGCAGTCTGTAAATCCGTATCGAGATGAAACCTGAGAGGAGCAGACATGTGAGTGAAACAAAAGAAACCCATGTACACGTACTGGAAGATGGGACGATCCTGAACATTCCCATGGAGAACATGGACATCATCACAGCCATGCGCACAGACGAAAGCAGTTTTGAACCGTCTGTCGAGAGCCATTGGACACCTGGAATCAATAAAACGTATGGTAGAAGACGGCAGAGACTGTTCAGAGGGTACTGATTCAGCTTTCAGCAGTCAAATCAGCTATCAATAATACAGGTAAATCATCCTTCAGGATCATATTGAACACTGTATTGTGGATGCGGTAGAGCACGGTGACAAGGATGCCATTAAGGAACTGGAACGTGCGATTGACAATTTATGAAATAGCGAAATAAGAATACAGGTTATACAGCCCGGTAGACCAGGCTCCATGACCGGAAAATAAAGGAGTATACAAAATGGCAAAATGAATGCAACAACAGCTCATTGCGATAAGTCAAGCTGTGAAGGATGTGCAAGCAAGGGCAAAGAGCAATCCACAGGATTTTTGTACCGGCAAATATTTTTTCTGATGTAAAACATGTGATCGGTGTTGCTGGGCGGTAAGGGCAGCGTTGGTAAGTCTTTTTCGTTACAGGTTCTCTTGCAAATGCGATGGCAGCAAAAGGGTTACAAAGTTGGTATTCTGGATGCTGATATCACCTAATCATCCATTCCGAAGATGTATGGACTGACAGGAGCAGCACAGGCAGACGATAACGGAATCTATCCGATGGAGACTGCAAATGGGATCAAGGTTATGTCCATCAACCTTCTGTTCCGACAGAGGACACTCCGGTAATCTGGAGAGGTCCGGTCCTTACTGCAAATATGGTAAAACAGTTCTGGACAGATGTAATATGGGGTCATGTCGACTATCTGTTCGTAGATATGCCTCCTGGAACAGGCGATGTACCGCTTACCGTATTCCAGTCTCTTCCGATCGACGGAATCGTAATTAAGCTCACCGCAGGATCTGGTCAAGATGATCGTGAAGAAGGCTTTAACATGGCCGGAATGATGAAGATCCCGGTACTTGGAATCGTAGAGAACTACAGTTATGTAAAATGCCCGGACTGCGGCAAAGAACTCAAGATCTTTGGTGAGAGTCATATCGATGAGATCGCTGCTGAGCTGAATATTCCGGTTGTAGGCAAGATGCCGATCGATATGGAGTATGCATCCAAAGCAGACAGCGGAGCAATTTGATCAGATCAATAACGAATATATCGAAAAAGCAGTCGAAAATGCCGAATAAAGGTTACAATGAAAAATCCCCGACAGTCACAGAATAGAAATTCTTTGGTGATTGTCGGGACTTTTTACGTTATGAGAATAACTCAAGAAATCGTTCAGCCGCCTGGGAAACCGGCAGGTGTCATTCTGAACCATAATCAGCTGTCGGGAAGGAAGACCTCTGTCATGGGAATCGGTTTCAGCGAATCTGCCGGGCTCAACATATAGTCCGGAATACAGGCAATACCAGAGACCGATACGGGCAGATCCATAAACAAGATCGTTGCTGTTGAGTTCAACTTCCGGCAGCAGTTTTAGATCATGGAGTGCAAACGTGTGATACAGATACTCGCTGGTGGTGCTTTTGGAAGAAAGCATCAGGATCCGGATACTGCATGAGATCACTGAACGAACAGGGCAGATGTCTGAAGGCAAAGCAGTTTGGATCAGCGACAAAAATATCATGGAAATCCTTTAATACCTGGACGCGGGTGTGACTTCCGGAGCCGGGAGTTGGGCGAATTACATACGATCAGGTCAACCTGTCCTTTTTTCGAGAAGTTCCACACAGCCGATCGAGGTGCTGTTTGTGACTTTGACCCGGACATCCGGATAAGCCTGGTGAAATTTACGGAAATATTCGATCAGGGAAATAACGGCAGATCGTATCACTGGCCCCCGATGCGTAGCTGTCCTTTAAGCGTATCTCCTGAGAGAAGATTCTCCCTCATCCAGCATCTGTATGGCAGGTTTGACATGCCGGAAAAACTCCCCCTCAGGTGTGAGAAGGACTTTCTTGGTACTTCAGGATGAAGAGGGGTGTGTCCAAGTTTTTTCAGAGTCTTGACAGACTGACTTACGGCTGACTGGGAAATAAAAAGCTGACGCGATGCCTCTGAGAAACTTAACGTCGTGGCTACATAATAAAAAACTTTGTACAGTTCGAGATTGATATCCATAGATTCTCTCCTTGTTGATTATTGTAACTAATAAAAAATATAAGATATATTAATTTTACTAATGATATTTGTTATGATACTATAGATAAAAACATAAACACCAGGTTTGTAAAAAAAAAACAACTATCAAACATCACTGCATCAATCCGGTAGATTCCCGTGAGACAGGACTTGAGAAACCGGAGACACTGGTTGCAGTATTTCCGAACCGGAAGATGTGAAGATTTTTGACGGATTTAAAGATATGGAAGAAAGCAAAAAAAAACTTACGATTCTTCCCTGAATCTTGCAATGACCTTCAAGGATTTCTTACACATTCAGAATTACTTTAAGAACGAAGAAAACGTGATCCGTCCATGACCGAGATCCGTGTACTGGATACCTACTGGTCTGACCACTGCCGTCATACGACATTCTCTACAGAACTTACCGATGTTTCGTTCGGCGATGGTTTTTACAAAGAACCGATCGGAAAAAACTTATCAAAAATATCTGGCTGACCAGAAGAGATTTTCAAAGGACCGCGACGATAAGTTTGTATGCATGATGGATCTTGCACTGATGGCAATGCGGAAGCTGAAAAAAAGAAGGCAAGCTTACAGGATCAGGAAGAATCCGATGAGATCAATGCCTGCAGCATCGTTGTACCGGTGGAGATGGACGGCAAGGAAGAAGAGTGGCTCATCAACTTCAAGAACGAGACCCACAATCATCCGACAGAAATTGAGCCTTTTGGCGGCGCGGCCACCTGCTTAGGCGGTGCTATCCGTGACCCGCTTTCAGGACGTACCTATGTATATCAGGCTATGCGTGTGACCGGTGCAGCTGATCCGACAGTATCCGTAAAGAAACTCTTAAAGGAAAACTTCCGCAGAAAAAGCTGGTGCGCGGCGCAGCTCACGGCTACAGCTCTTATGGAAACCAGATCGGACTGGCAACCGGATATGTCAAAGAAGTCTACCATCCGGACTACGTAGCAAAACGTATGGAGATCGGTGCCGTTATGGGTGCCGCTCCGAGACGCGCAGTCATCCGTGAGAACTCCGATCCGGACGATATCATCATCCTGCTCGGCGGCCGTACTGGAAGAGACGGCATGCGGCGGTGCAACCGGTTCCTCCAAAGTACATACGAAGAATCCATCGAGACCTGCGGTGCAGAGGTACAGAAAGGAAACGCACCGACTGAGCGTAAGATCCAGCGCCTGTTCCGCAGAGAAGAAGTTTCCCGTCTTATTAAAAAGTGTAACGACTTCGGCGCAGGCGGCGTTTCCGTAGCCATCGGCGAGCTGGCAGATGGCCTGACCGTGAATCTGGATAAGGTACCCAAAAAGTATGCAGGTCTGGATGGCACAGAACTTGCAATTTCTGAATCTCAGGAACGTATGGCAGTTGTAGTTGACCCGAAAGATGTTGATGAGTTCCTTGAAATATGCAAAAGAAGAGAACCTGGAGGCAGCCGGTTGCGGTCGTAACCAAAGAACCCCGTCTGGTTTTTCATGGAGAGGCAAAAGAGATCGTAAATATCTCCAGAGCATTCCTGGACACTAACGGTGCACATCAGGAGACAACCGTCGAAGAAGTTGATATTTTGAACAGCAAAGGACAACCTTTTAAAAGAAGCCGTAAAAGCCGGCGATCTGAAAGAAAAATGGCTGGATACCTGTCAAGACCTCAATGTCTGCTCCCAGAAGGGTCTTGTGGAAATGTTCGACTCCTCCATCGGCGCAGGCAGCGTGCTGATGCCTTACGGCGGTGGAAAGTATCAGCTGACTGAAACTCAGGCGATGGTTGCAAAAGCTGCCGGTCCCGGATGGCAAGAACCAACACCGTTACCATGATGAGCTACGGCTTTGATCCATACGTATCGAGCTGGAGCCCGTATCACGGAGCAGTCTATGCCGTAACCGAGTCCCTGTCCCGCATCGTGGCAGTCGGCGGCGATTACAGCAAAGTCCGCTTTACCTTCCAGGAATATTTCCGCAGAATGACTCAGGATCCTGAACGTTGGAGCCAGCCTTTTGCAGCGCTTCTTGGTGCTTACAATGCGCAGCTCGGTTTTGGACTGCCGTCCATCGGTGGAAAGGATTCCATGTCCGGAACCTTTAACGATATTGACGTGCCGCCGACGCTGGTTTCTTTCGCTGTCGATGTGGCAAAGAAAAAGATGTTATCACACCGGAACTTAAAAAGCAGGAGACAAACTGGTATGGATTCCATTCCAGAAGATGCGTATGATCTGCCGGTATATGAACAGGTGATGAAACTGTATGACAAGATTCATGAGCTATCCAGGGCGGCAAAGATCGTTTCCGCATACGCACTGGATCGCTATGGTGTTGCAGCAGCCGTCAGCAAGATGGCATTCGGTAACGGATTGGCGTAACCATCGAAACATGATGTGACTGCAGAGAGATTTCTTTACAAACGGCCTTCGGCGATATCATCATGAAGTTCCGGCAGACCGTCGGCGAGATATGGATTACCTATACCGTGATCGGTGAAGTGAACGACGAACCGGTAAATTTTACCTATGGAAACATGACCCTTTCCATGAATGAGGCGCTGATGCATGGAAGGGAACTCTGGAAAAGAGTATTCCCAACCCGTGCAGTCAAGGACAAAGAAAAAGTACAAAGAGACAGGCCTGTATGATACAAAAACATTTATGTATGCAGACACAAAGTTGCAAAACCGCGTGTATTCATTCCGGTCTTCCCGGGAACGAACTGCGAGTATGACAGCACGAGGGCTTTCGAGCGTGCCGGTGCAGAAGTTGATCACAAAGTATTCAAGAAACCTGAGCGCAGAAGACATCCGCGGTTCTGTCGATGCCTTTGAAAAGTCATCAACCAGGCGCAGATCATCATGTTCCCGGGCGGATTCTCAGCAGGTGATGAGCCGGATGGTTCAGCGAAAATCCTTTGCAACCGCATTCCAGAATGCGAAGATCAAAGAAGCTGGTTACCAAACTGGTAAATGAGAGAGATGGTCTTATGCACTTGGTATCTGCAATGGTTTCCAGGCGCTGATCAAACTTGGTCTTGTTCCATACGGCGAGATCGTCGGACAGAAAGACGATTCTCCGACACTGACCTACAACACCATCGGCCGCCATATTTCCAAGATGGTTTACACGAAAGGTTGTGACCAACAAATCCCCATGGCTGGCAGGCGCCGAGCTTGGCGGTGTTTACACTCAACCCGGCATCCCACGGTGAAGGACGT
>VOFG01003453.1_pt1 | contig 24715 bp, 48 predicted proteins | sample 5384171 | NCBI WGS metagenome assembly VOFG01 (sample SAMN12384726, study PRJNA508395) | human gut metagenome | isolation source: healthy gut F | host: Homo sapiens | reverse complement strand
TGATCGAGGTTTATGGTCCTGAGGTCCAGTGGTAAGACGACGGTTGCATTTCGCATATGATCTCAGAAGTGCAGAAACGTGGCGGAATTGGTGGTATTTTATAGATGCAGAGCATGCATTGATCCGGTTTATGCAAAGAATATCGGAGTGGAGGCTGATGAATTATATATTTCGCAGCCGGACAGCGGAGATCAGGCACTTGAGATTGCGGAGACGATGGTGCGTTCCGGTGCGATTGATATTATCGTTATTGACTCTGTTGCGGCACTTGTTCCAAAGCAGGAGATTGAAGGAGATATGGGGAGACAACCATGTAGGACTACCAGAGCAAGACTGATGTCCCAGGCTTTGAAAAACTGACACCGGTGATCAGCAAATCGAACTGTGTGGTTATTTTTATCAATCAGCTCCATTGAAAGTGGGAGATGTTTGGTAATCCGGGAGACGACTACCGGAGGACGTGCGTTGAAGTTTTATGCCTCTGTCCGTATGGATGTAGAAAGAATCGAGACTCTGAAGCAGAATGGTGAGATCGTAGGAAACCGTACAGGATCAAGATTGTAAAGAATAAGATTGCACCTCCGTTTAAAGAGGCAGAATTTACATTATGTTCCGGGAAAAAGGAATTTCAAGAGAAGGAGATATCCTGGATCTTGCGTCAAAGATTGATATTGGTAAAGAAGAGCGGTGCATGGTATGCATACGAGGGTGATAAGATCGGACAGGGACGATGAAAACAAAAGTCCTATCTGGAGTCACATCAGGAAGTGATGGAAGATTGAAAAAAAGTATTATCATCTGAGATGGTACAAGAGCCGGAAGATGAAAAGAAAAGTGATCTGAAGCTGATTGCAGAGAAGAAGATGATAAAGAAAAGACCGATGCGACAGGCAGAATGATCGTCACAAAAGTAGAGCCGCTTTCGAAGACGAAGATAAGATTTATTCGAAATCATCAGTTCGCATTTGTTCTTTATGGCGAACTTCGCAGTTATAAGATTTCTGATGAGCGGGATGAAAATATAATGATATTTAAAGAAAAGCGTTATGATGTAGTCCCGTCAAGCGATAAAAAGAGTATTGAGAAGCGTTGACATTGTTGTGGAAACAGTATAAAATTTAAGTGTTGTATTTAGACATACGTACAATGAAAATCGAATAAGGAGGTGCTCCTGTGCAGATAAGTCTAGATTTTAATAGTAGGCGTTGCCATGGTTCTCGCGTTGATAGTCGGAATCATTACTCACTTTGTTCAAGTCTGAGAGAAGAATGCAGGCAAGATTAAATGCAGGAAGCAAAAAGCAAGAGAAATCATTGACGATGCTGTAAAGACTGCAGAGACGACGAAAAGGAATCTCTTTAGAAGTGAAAGGAGGAATCGATCAAGACGAAGAACGATCTTGAAAGAGACCAAAGAACGAAGAGCTGAACTTACAGCGTTATGAAAGAGTGCTTGCAAAGAAGAAATCGGTCGACAAAAGGTCAGATGTACTGGAACATCGTGAGAACAAAACTCACGTCAAAGAAGAACATCTTCTCGCCAACGTGGTGCAAAAATGAAAAACGGCCAGAAACGATGTTGGGAACTGGAACGAATCCTCAGGACTTACCTCGAACAGGCAAAGAATATCTGTTAAAAACTGTTGAAGAAGATGACGTCAAGCATGGCCTTACAACCAAGATGGTCAGAGAACTGAAACTCAGGCAAAGGAAGAGGCTGACAAAGCAAGAGTATCTATTGTGAATGCAATTCAGAAATGCAGCTTGAGATCATGTTGCAGAGACTACAATTTCTGTAGTTCAGCTTCAAGTGATGAGATGAAAGGAAGAATTATCGGTAGAGAAGGAAGAAATATCAGAAACTGGAAACATTAACCGGCGTGGAACTGATCGTTGATGATACTCCGGAAGCGGTTGTATTATCGGGGTTTGATCCGATCCGCCGGGGAAGTAGCAAGTGATTGCTCGTTTGAAAGATGGATGGACGTATTCATCCGGCAAAGAAATTGAGGAGAGATGGTAGAAAAGGCAATCAAAAGAATTGAGACGATGATCCGTGAAGAGGAAAGAGGCTGCAGCTCTTGACGTTGGGTGTTAGAATTATCCATCCGGAGTTGATCCGTCTTCTTGGACGTATGAAGTTCAGAACAAGCTATGGACAGAAATGCATTGAAGATTCAATCCGAAGTGGCTACAGTTATCCAGGACTCATTGCAGGAGAAATCGGACTGGATGTCAGACTTGCAAAGCGATGCGGACTTCTTCATGATATTGGTAAAATCAATTGATCATGATGTAGAAGGATCTATATTCAGATTGGTTCAGATCTTTGTAGAAAATACAAAGAATCAGCAGCCATTATTAATGCTGTGGAGGCACATCATGATGAGCCGCAAGTCTGATTGCTTGTGTTGTTCGAGCAGCGGATACTATTTCAGCTGCAAGACCGGGGCAAGAGAAGGAAGCTAATCGGTTTATACAAACAGATTCCGACAGTTAGAATATTTACCAACAATTTAAAGGTGTAGATAGATGCTGCCATTCAGGCGGGTAGAGATTCGTGTTATGGTAGTTCCGGGCAGGTATCTGATGATGATATGGTGCTGATGGCCAAGGATATTGCGAACAGATTGAATTTGAGCTAGAATATCCTGGACAGATTAAAGTAAAATGATTCGTGAGTCACGAGGCGACAGATTATGCGCAAAATAAAAGAACCGTAACAGAAGATGAAAAGGATTGGCCTTGTCGAAAGACAGGGGCTTTTTCGTTAAACAGAAATGCCAAAAAAAGATCCAAGTCTTTTGATATAGACAGGCAACGGTGATGTAAAGGGAAAGGAAAGGAGATCGGAATGAGTGATGAAATTAAAAGTTAAAAGAGAACTGAAATTTAAAGGCAAAATTATAGATTTTATCAGGATACGATAAGATCAGTGGGACTATACCGTAATAGTATTTCATAAGTCATAAAGGAGCAGCAGCGGTAGTTCCGGTTACAGCAGATGGTAAGATCCTGATGGTAAGGCAGTACCGAATGCGCGAACGTTATACATTGGAGATTCCGGCGGGAGCATTGATACAGCGGATGAGCCTGGAATTACATGTGTGCTTCAAGAGAACTGGAAGAAGAAACCGGTTATCGCAGTGAGAATCTGAATGGTTGATTAATTTAAGAACAACGGTTGTGTTCTGCAATGAAAAAGATTGAAGTGTTTGTTGCAAAGAATCTGATCCCTTCAAAGCAGCATCTTGATGAAGATGAGTTTATTGATCTAGGTGCATATACGATGGAAGAATTAAAGGAAAAGATTTATTCCGGTGAAATTGAGGATGCAAAGACGGTTTCGGCATTGCTTGCGTATGAAGTGAAGTATGGCAAATAAGATTGTAAGTAACGTATATTCATAAAAACCCCTCATATAATGAAATATCGGATGACAGGAGGAAGTGTCTTGAAGAAATTTCATACAGGAAAGCGTATCCTTACGCTTTTTATGCCGGGCTTTTTATTTGGCATCATTTATACAAATTTTATAGCGAGACAGTATGTCGCGGAACCTGAGGTTTTCGCGACTATTTTTACAGCAGTTTTACAGACCAGGATCGTTGCACAGAATTTATCTCGGTATGTTTTAAAGGTAAGAGCGATTCCGTTTGCAGTTCTTCTTTGGGCTGGCATTTACGAAAATGAGAAAAATGACTGCATCGCTTTTCTTCAATTTGGACTGGCATATCAGGCGGAATCCTTCTCTCAATAGCCGTGACGGAACTGGGAATCAGAGAAGTATCTTTTGCCTGCTGGGGATTTTTCCTCAGTTCACTCTTTTTATATTCCGGCTTTTCTTGTGTTCTTTTCCTTTGCTGGATGTATCCGAAAGCAGATGGAGCAGAGAAAAACCATTATGTCTGTCGGTATGCTTTTAAGTGGGATGATCATGGAAACTTATGTAAACTGTTTTTGCTGCATGCTTTTCTGAAAAATTTTAGTGGTATTTTTTAAGAACGGTTTTTGCGGTTGTCAGACGCAGACAGAAGAGAAAAATAATACTCACTACCAACTGGGCTGATAAAAGTCCCCATAGGTATCCTGTATGCCGATTCAGGGATCACAATATAAATACTAAAGAGGCGGATTGAAAGCCCGATGATATTGATCAGCAGGGTGAGGAAGTTTTGCCCAGTCCGTTCAGGATGCTTGACAGAGCGGTATTGGTATAGAAAATGGACAAAAGCCATGCAAGTGTCAGAATAACCGGCCGCAAGCAACACTGTGAAAAGGTATTACCGATAAAGTTTCCAGTAATCAGGAAAGAAGCAGCTTATAAGTCCCAGCGTGAAGCAGCCGCCAATGGCAGCCTTTTTTCAGTCGGGTAGAGATGAGACGGAACCGGAGCTTGTTCCTGGGCAACGGCGGGCATCAGCATAACACTGGAGCGAATTAGTCAGTGCGGAAGGAAATAAAATGCAGGGCAAAAGCCATTCCGGTCAGTACACCGTAAATACTGAAGAGATTCTGAAGAAGTGCAGCCGGAAAGTTTCAGACATACAGAATGGAAGTCGCTTCAATCCCCTGGAGCAAGGCGATTGCTGTACGATTAATTGTAAGCGGAAAGCAGTTGGCATCAGTTCGAGTATTTTGCGAAGTGAACGAAAAAAATGACTGAATTTTCTCAGGAAGGTAGTTGGGCAGGAGAAAAAATGTAAACACGCAAGAGAATAGAGTGCGGAACAATATTCTCCAACTACAATGCCAAGAACAGCAAGCAGGATGCCGGGAGTCTGCCCGTTCTTTTGAAACAGAAGGTGAAGTACTACGACAAAAGAAATGCGGACAAGTTGTTCTAAAACTGCGATAAAGCGGGAACTGAGGTTTTTTGCAGACCGTAACCTATCCTGAGATACAACTGTGGATAGCAGCAGCGGGCAGAGCATAGGTAACGGAAGAATAGATCGGCATCTTGCATCCCCATCCGAGTGGATGGCAATCAAAGGGCATACTTCTGAAGAAGCAGCATTTGTATTATGGAAAAAAAAAGAACAGAAAAAAGAGTCCGGTATATAGAATCGACTGAGCTTCAATATATTTGCCACGGGGATGCCTTCGGGCAACAGTCCGTGAAATTGCAGTTTCAAGATCCCGGCAGTACTCAGTGAAAGGCAGAAAAGATAAACCGGAAAGATCAGTTGGTAAAGACCGACATTTTCCTCACCAAAGATGTGACTTGTAAACATACGGAAGAAAAATCCCATAAACCGGCTGAGGATTCCAACGAAAGTAAGAATGAATGTTCCCTGAATCAATTTGGTTAAACGCAGGCATGAAAGAGCCTCCTGATGAATTGTTCTTTTAATATTTATTTCAGGGAACAGCCTTGACAGAACAAAATACGAGTGATATCCTACTAAAGAAAATCCTAGTACAATACTAGGGATAATTAGCTGGATAAAAAAAGGTGAAAATTTGAAACTGTCAACGAAAGGCGGAGATATGGTCTGAGAGCCCTGATCGATCTTGCACAATATAGTGAGGAGACACCGGTATCTATCACAAAGTATTTCAAAAAGGCAGGATATTTCTGAACGCTATCTCGAACAGCTTATGTCCATGCTGAAAAAAGCAGGAATAGTAAAGAGCATCCGGGGAGCAAATGGAGGTTATATCCTTGCAAGAGATGCAAAAGAAATCTCAGTAGGTGAAGTACTCCGGGCATTGGAAGGAAGTCCGGAACCGGTAGAGTGTGCAGGTCTTGATCCCAGGGGAGGCTGTCAGGCATCAGAAAAAAATGCGGTGACAAAGTCTGTATGGAAAAACGGATCAATGACAGTATTAACCGGACAGTGGATGATATCCGGTTAAGTCAGTTGGTGGAGGAAGGACGTAATACCCATGCGATGATAAAGATCGCTCGCAGTGCAAAAACTGAATAAAATACAGGAAAAGAATCAGAACAAAATCAGAACGGATACGGAGGCAAAGGACAATGGGAAAACTAATTTATCTTGATAATGCAGCAACGACAAAGACGGCACCGGAAGTTGTTGAGGCAATGCTGCCATATTTTACGGAGCATTTTGGAAATCCATCCAGTGTATACAGTGTGGGTTCATCAAATAAAGAAGTTATAACGAAGCAGAGAGAGACGATCGCCAAGGCTCTTGGAGCAAAGACGGATGAAATCTATTTTACAGCAGGAGGTTCAGAGTCGGATAACTGGGCTTTGAAAGCAACAGCAGAAGCTTATGAATCAAAAGGTAAGCATATTATTACGACTAAGATTGAGCATCATGCAATCCTTCATACAGGAGAGTATCCGAGAAGCGTGGATATGAGGTGACTTATCTGGATGTGGATGAAAATGGTATTGTCAGTCCGAAGCTGTGGAAGCTGCAATCCGCCCGGATACGATATTGATCAGGTTATGTTTGCTAACAATGAAATCGGTACGATTGAACCGATTAAAGAAATCGGAGAGATCGCACATAAACATGGAATCTTATTCCATACAGATGCAGTTCAGGCATTTGACAGGTTCCGATCAACGTAGATGAGATGAATATTGATATGCTCAGTTCCGAATCGTAGGACTTGGAAAAGCCGTTGAGATTGCAGTTGCCACAATGGAAGAGCGGACGAAAAAAGAGAGCGAGCTTCGTGATTATCTGATCGAACGGGTATTAAAAAGATTCCGTATTCGCCGATTAAACGGACCGCGTAAAGACCGTCTGCCGAATAATGTCAGCTTCTGCTTCCAATTCATAGAGGGCGAGTCATTGTTAATTATGTTAGATATGAAGGGATCTGTGCATCTTCCGGATCAGCCTGTACATCAGGTTCCTTAGACCCTTCACATGTATTGTTAGCAATCGGTCTGCCGCATGAGATCGCACATGGTTCCCTGCGACTGACCCTTGGTGCAGATACCACAAAAGAAGATATGGATACAAAACCATAGAAGCAATCAAAGAAATTGTACAGAGACTGCGTGATATGTCACCACTCTATGAGGATTTCAAGAAAAAAATAAGAGTGCAGTTTCAGAATAAGGAGGATTTATTTTATGTACAGCGAAAAGGTAATGGATCATTTTCAGCATCCAAGAAACGTAGGAGAGATAGAGAACGCAAGTGGAGTTGGAACCGTAGGAAATGCAAAATGCGGGGACATCATGAGAATTTTTTTTAGATATTGATGATGACGAAGTCATCCGTGACTGTAAGTTCAAAACCTTTGGCTGCGGTGCGGCGGTAGCAACCAGCAGCATGGCAACAGAGCTTGTAAAAGGTAAGACCGTACAGGAAGCGTTAGAAGTTACAAACAAAGCAGTGATGGAAGCACTTGACGGATTGCCACCGGTCAAGGTACACTGTTCTTTGTTAGCAGAGGAGGCGATCCATGCCGCACTCTGGGATTACGCAGAAAAGAATAATATAGTAATACAGGGCTTAGAGCAGCCAAAATCCGATATTTCCGAGGGCGAAGTGGAGGAGGACTACTAAGCCGGAGGAAATTATGGAGAAAAAAAAGGTAGTAGTGGGAATGTCGGGCGGTGTAGATTCATCCGTAGCGGCATATCTCTTAAAAGAACAGGGCTATGATGTCATCGGAGTTACGATGCAGATCTGGCAGGACGAGAGTACACAGATTCAGGAAGAAAATGGCGGATGCTGTGGACTGAGTGCTGTGGATGATGCAAGAAGAGTAGCAGGAGAACTTGGAATCCCTTATTATGTCATGAATTTTAAGCGGGAATTCAAAGAACAGGTCATGGATTATTTTATCGGTGAATACCGCTTAGGAAGAACACCGAATCCGTGTATTGCCTGCAACCGTTATGTAAAATGGGAAGCGCTGTTAAAAAGGAGTCTCGATATCGGAGCAGATTACATTGCCACCGGGCATTATGCCAGAATCGAGCAGCTTGCAAAATGGCAGATATGCCATCAAGAATTCCGTAACAGCAAAAAAAAGACCAGACCTATGCACTGTATAATCTGACGCAGGAACAGTTGTCACATACCCTGATGCCGGTGGGAGCTTATACGAAAGACGAGATACGAAGCATTGCTGAAAAGATCAATCTGCGTGTGGCAAACAAACCGGACAGTCAGGACATCTGTTTTGTACCGGATGGCGATTATGCCGGATTTATTGAACGCGAGATCGGAGACAGTGTTGCAAAAGAAGGAAACTTTGTCTTAGAAGACGGAACGGTTCTTGGAAAACATAAGGGAATTACCCACTATACCATTGGACAGAGAAAGGGCTTGAACCTTTCTATGGGAAAACCGGTCTTTGTAACGGAAATCCGTCCTGAAACGAATGAAGTGGTCATTGGAGATAATGAAGATCTTTTGTGCGGGAAGTCTATGCAGACCGGATCAACTTTATGTCGGTACCGGATTTAAAGGAAAAACAGCATTTTAAGGCAAAAATCCGCTATGCACATCAGGGAGCACCGGCGCTGATCGAGCAGATTGACGATGATCTGATCCGATGCAGAAAGGTAGTTATCTCAGCACCAGCAGGAAATGACCTTCCTACAATCGTTTACAATGTAAACCATGAGACAAGGCTTCTGATGACAATCATCTCAGCAGCTTCTTGTACAACAAACTGCTTGGCACCAATGGCAGATGCTCTTAACAACCTATGCAGCAATCAAGTCTGGTATCATGGTAACAATCCATGCTTACACAGGAGATCAGATGACTCTTGATGGACCACAGAGAAAAGGGTGATTTCGAAGTTCACGTGCAGCAGCAGTTAATATCGTACCTAACTCAACAGGCGCTGCAAAGGCAATCGGTCTTGTAATTCCTGAGTTGAACGGAAAGTTGATCGGATCTGCACAGCGTGTTCCATGCCCAACAGGATTCTACAACAATCCTTACAGCAGTTGTTAAGAAAGCAGGCGTTACAAAAGATCATATCAACGCAGCAATGAAGGCAGCAGCTACAGAGTCATTCGGATACAATGAGGATGAGATCGTTTCTTCTGATATCGTTGGAATGAGATTTGGTTCATTATTCGATGCAACACAGACAATGGTTAACCAGGTTTCTGACGATCTGTACGAGGTACAGGTTGTTTCTTGGTATGATAACGAGAACAGCTACACATCTCAGATGGTTCGTACAATCAAGTACTTCTCAGAGTTAGCTTAATTCTTGTACCCACAAGAACAGTATATCTCAAGACTACTCAAGGGGCGCGGTCTTAATTGAACCGCGCCTCTTTTTTAAAACATGGCTATTTCTTTTGAATATCTGTGAATTGTAGAATTAATTATATTTTTTTAATATGCACAATATGGCATGGCCACATGGCTTATGCCTTGAAATAAGGGAGGACATATTATGTCATTAAACAAGAAATCAATTGATGATATCAACGTAAAAGGCAAGAGAGTTCTCGTTAGATGTGACTTCAACGTGCCACTTAAGGACGGAAAAATCACAGATGAGAACCGTATCAACGGAGCTCTTCCAACAATCCAGAAATTAATCAAGGACGGTGGAAAGGTTATCCTTTGCTCACACCTTGGAAAAGTTAAAAACGGACCAAACGAGGGCGAGTCACTTGCTCCTGTAGCTGCAGCTCTTGAGGCTAAGCTTGGACAGAAGGTTACATTTGTAGCTGACTACAACGTAACAGGAGAGGCTGCAACAAAGGCTGTTTCAGAGATGAAAGAGGGAGATGTAGTTCTTCTTCAGAATACACGTTTCAGAGGCAAAGAGGAGACAAAGCCACAGGAAGCCGGAGATGCATTCGCAAAAGAGCTTGCTGACCTTGCTGATGTATATGTATGTGACGCTTTCGGTTCTGCTCATAGAGCACATGCTTCTGTAGCAGGTGTTACAAAGTTCATCAAAGCTAAGGGTGGAGAGAATGTTGTTGGATACCTTATGCAGAAGGAAATTGACTTCCTTGGCAAGGCAGTAGAGAATCCTGTACGTCCTTTCGTAGCTATTCTTGGTGGAGCTAAAGTAGCTGACAAGCTCAATGTTATCGACAATCTCCTCGAGAAGGCTGATACACTTATCATCGGTGGTGGAATGGCATACACATTCCTTAAAGCACAGGGCTATGAGATTGGTATCTCAATGCTTGATGAGACAAAGATTGATTACTGTAAAGAGATGCTTGCAAAAGCAGAGAAACTTGGAAAGAAGATTCTTCTTCCTGTTGATGCAGTTACAATCAAGATTTCCCAAATCCAATCGATGCTCCTGTAGAGACAGAGACATATGATTATGACAAGATGCCTGCAGACCGTGAGGGTTGTGATATCGGACCTAAGACACGCAAGAGTTTTCGCTGACGCTGTTGCATCAGCTAAGACTGTTGTATGGAACGGACCAATGGGTGTATTTGAGAACCCAACACTTGCAGCAGGTACACTTGCAGTAGCAGAGGCACTTGCTAAATCAGATGCTATCACAATCATCGGTGGTGGAGATTCAGCTGCAGCAGTTAACCAGATGGGACTTGGCGACAAGATGAGCCACATCTCAACAGGTGGCGGTGCTTCCCTTGAGTTCCTTGAGGGCAAGGAGCTTCCTGGCGTATCTTGGGCTGAGGATAAATAAGCCGAAAGCAACTTAATGAAATCGAGCCGCAGGCGATGATTGAATTAGTGTTTGAGATTAGTGAGCTGTAGGCGAAGGTTGAACTTAGCGAAAAGAACTACAAATAAATATTTGTAAAATGGCAAAAAAAGAAAAAATTGTAGCCGGCAACTGGAAGATGAACATGACTCCAAGCCAGGCTGTTAAATTAGTAGAAGAGTTAAAACCACTCGTAGTTTCAGATGATGTTGAAGTTGTTTACTGTGTACCTGCAATCGACATCGTACCTGTTGTAGAAGCATTAAAGGGTACAAATGTTGCTGTTGGAGCAGAGAATATGTACTTCGAGGAGAAGGGTGCTTACACAGGAGAAATCTCAGCAGAGATGCTTCTTGATGCAGGTGTTAAATATGTTATCATCGGACATTCAGAGAGAAGATACTTCAAAGAGGATGACGAACTTCTCAACAAGAAGGTAAAGAAAGCATTCGAGGCTGGACTTACACCAATCCTTTGCTGTGGTGAGACACTTGAGCAGAGAGAGAGCGGATTGTTGACAATTGACTTCATCAGACTTCAATTAAGGTAGATCTCGCAGGGTGTTGCTGCATCAGATCAGGCAAGACATGGTTATCGCTTACAGAGCCAATCTGGGCAAAAATGGAAACTAACCGCTCAAGACTGACTTTCGATATGTCTCGCTCTAACTGGCTGATATAGCCAACAGAAACGTCCATATGTTCTGCAAATTTTTCTTGAGTAATACCTTGAGAAATTCGCTTGGTTTTTATGCGATCTCCGAGAGTTTTGTAATTAATAGCCATGTTAATCACCTACTTTCGAATCATTATAATGTAGCTAAACACTAAAATTAAAGAAAGTAATAACTAAAACTTTAGTTATAAGTATTGAAAAAGAAAAATAAAATGTATAATAAAGTAAGTACAAAAAGTAAAAACGAAGGAGGGGAAAAGATGAATAGAAAAATTATAGCAGTTCTTATGTTAGTTTTGACTATAAGTTTTCTCTTAATGGGAGCTTTGTATGGAAAAACTGCAGAAACCCAAAAAGGAATAGAAGTCAGTTTTGGAACAATGGTTGATGGAGAATTTGTATCGAATGAGACAGGAACACTTGGTGGAAATCAGCAGAAAGTATGAAATATTGCAGTCAAGTGGAAAGCTTTTTTTATGGTCTTAGTGGAGTAACTGGGATTGGATTTGTTTTGTCACTTGTAATAAGGAAAAAAAAAAGATTAAAGGAGAGAAGAAGATGACAGTTAGAATTGATAATTCAGGAGTAGATAAATTTGGAGAAGCTTTTCCTGTAATTTTGCGATTTTGGTAATTTTTATGTTAGTAGTAATTGCAGCCAATTTTATATTGAGAACAAAAGATGATTCAAAAAGAGGCAATTAGAAGAAAAGTAAAAATTTTAGAGAAGCAGTCAAATGCAGGAGCCGAATGGTATATCGTGGAATGTGAAAATGGAGAGCGTTTGCGATTAAGAAATTTTCAGGGATATAAGGTATTTATTACTGTTGGGGATGAAGGAATTTTAGAATATAAAGGCTTAACAATAAAATCTTTTCAAAAAGCTGTAATAAAGGGATGAAAAAATGAATAGAAAGGCATTAATCTTATATATAAGAGATTTAAGAGATCCGGAAATTGCTGCACGTAGGATAGAAAAGCTTTATCAAGAAGAAAAAAAAGGATTATGAGCAGGTACTGGACAGTTTAGAAAACGGTAAATTCATGTCGGAAATTGAAGAACCGATTTTTGGAGGTTGATGGGATGTGAGTATGTTTTCTGATGGGATATTTTGCAATTGGTTAAAGAAATTAGTTGCACTTCAGTTATGGAATTATTGTTTCTTTGGCGTTGCAATCTTTTTTGGTTTATGGGGATAGTTTTCTTATTTGCAGTTATCAGTGGCGTACTTGAAAATAGTCGAAAAAGGGATGAAGCTCAAAAAATAATGCAAGAGAGGAAAAAGGATTGCTGATAATCAAGAGCTGATTAATCAGGTGAAAAGCAATTGGAAAAAGAAAGAAACTTATATCCAGTCAGAATATAGAAAAGTGTATGAGTTGAAAAGAATTATTATGATCAGAATATTTTGGCAAAACCATATAGAAACTTGCCGGCACTTATTTATATATATGATTATATATCTACATCATCTGCGTCATTATCAGAAACATTATTACATGAACATATAGATTATGGAATAAAGAAAATAGTAGAAAGATTGGATTATATTATAAAAGCAAAATCAAGCTATTATTTTAATCAACATAGACAGGAAGCCGTAAATCAAACTATGATTGACCAAAATCAAAAATGTTATCTACATTGAGAAGAACAGAAGCGAATACAGAGCAAACTGCTCAATATGCAAAATTATCTGCTAACTATAGCAGGACATGTGCTTATTTTTCAATGGCAAACTATTTAGAAAAGAATTTTTAAAACCATAGATTGTCGGCGAATGATGAACTGACAGTATTGTATTGAAAAGAATTACAATACTGTCAGTTTTTCTATGTATAAAAGGAAAATATGCAAAGCCAACAAATATTACAAATCGTATTGACAAAAAAAAAAAAGGATACCTATAATGAAATTAGATATGAAAATGGGTTTCAAAAATGAAGAAAAAAGCTAGGAAATAGATTATAAAATGAAGGAGAAAGAAAAAAATGAGGCTTGCAGTTGTAGGAAGTATCAATACGGATATGACAGTTACTGCGGAGAGAATCCCTTTAAAGGGTGAGACGCTGATGGGCAGCTCCTTCTTATATTCCAGGAGGAAAAGGGGCGAATCAGGCAGTAGCAATGGCAAAGCTTGGTGCAGCGGTGGAGATGTTTGGATGTGTCGGAGACGACAGCAATGGAGAAAAATGCTGGAAAATCTGAAAGCAGTCGGAGTCGGAACAGAACATATTCCGATTCTGAAAGGCGTTCCGACGGGTATCGCAATGATTACGGTCGGAGACAATGACAATACGATCATCGTTGTACCGGGGAGCAAAATGGCAAGGTAGACAGAGCCTATATTGACAGCATTAAATCAGAACTTGAGAAATTTGATATGGTAGTGCTTCAGCATGAAATTCCATTAGAGACGGTTCATTATGTGATCGAGTTTTGTTATGAAAAAGGGATCAAAATTGTTCTGAATCCCGCACCTGCTGCAGCAGTCCCGATGGAAATCATTGATAAGGTGACTTATGTGACACCAAATGAGCATGAAGCAGTGCTGATTTTCGGTGATGAATTAAGTACAGAAGATCTGTTGAGAAAGTACCCGAAAAACTGGTCATTACCCAGGGATCAAGAGGTGTTTCAACGTGTCTTAAGGATGGACAGATTTTGAATGTTCCGGCAAGAAAAGCACAGGTTGTAGATACGACAGGAGCGGGAGATACGCTGAATGGTGCTTTTTCGGTGCAGATTGCAGAAGGAAAGGCGATAGAAGATGCACTTGCCTATGCAAATGTGGCAGCAAAGTCTGTCTACAGAAAAATTTGGAGCACAGACAGGAATGCCGACAGCAGAAGAAGTAGAGACAGCACTGAAAATCCTGAATGGTGAAAGTGTTGAAAAAGGAGATCCCGGTAGAAATGGAATTGATCACCAAATAAGAAAAATGATATTTAGAGATTCATCGTCCATAAAATAAGTTGAATGCAGATGCACAGACGGGAAGTCCTGCCTGTGCATCTGTATTTATACAGGAAAAAAATCAGGACATCAGATTGACAAAAAATAGACAAAGAAATATAATAAAAGCTATGTAACGGGTTACAGACAGATTGATATTGTGAGATTGAGATTATTGATAATACTGAATTGGGTAAGACTTGCAAATCCTTAATGATGATGGAGTCGGCATAGACTTAGGAATCAAAGATCCGGCTGTCTGTTCTGATGCTGTTAAATATAAGAACATCAATAAGAGTCAGAAAGTAAAGAAACTAGAAAAATAAAGACGCAGATCACAGCGTAGTCTCTCTCGTTCTTACGAGAAAAATAAGGAAGGGAAAGTTACTGCAAAACCAATAATGTAATCAAAAGGAAAAAACTTTATTAAAATGAAATCACAGATTAACCAACATCCTCAAGGCTTATGGAGAATGCTTTGCAAGCTAACACTGAAACGTTCGTGCAAATATGTACGGATACGTTTTTGGAATTTACGCCTCATGGAGAGTACAAGAACTTGTGAGTAGATAGATATTTATATCATCAAAAGAATACTCGTTGAAGTAGGAATGGAACATAGAAGTTTATAACTTTTTATAAGTTTTCAGTAACGGAAAATAAAAAAGAATGACAAGTATCAGAGATGTGGCAAAGATTGCCGGAGTATCACCTGCGACCGTTTCCGAGTCATGAATGGAACAGCGAATGTAAATGAAGAAAAAGACAGCGGGTGGAGGCTGCAATAGAAAAGACCGATTTTTGTCCGAATGAGCTTGCTCGTGCTTTATATAAAAAGTCCTCAAAGATCATCGGAGTGATCGTACCGGATATTGAAAATCCCTTTTTCAGCGAACTGGCAAAGGCAGTGGAGGATGAGGCATTCCGTAATAGTTACAGAATGCTTCTGTGCAGCAGTTCAGGGAATAATGCAGAAAAAGAGATGCAGAATATTCAGATGCTGGTACAGATGAAAGCAGATGGAGTCATTATCATGACCAACAGTGTGGATACAGGAAAAGTATTGAAGACCTGTCCGGTTCCGGTTGTTCTTGTAGACCAGACTTTGCAGAATGTAAATGAAAAGCGGTTGTAAAATCGGATCATTATAAAGGAGGGTATCCGGCGGCAGAGCATCCGGTACAGTGCGGATGCAAAAATATTGTGTGTCTGAAAGAACCGTCAGGCTATTCCAGTGGAAATGAGCGATACAGAGGTTATTTTTGCGGTCTGTGAAAAATACGGGCTGAAAGAGCAGTCTGTGGATTGTACCTATGTATATGAAGAGGGAATCCGGGCTGCAGGAAAAATGCTGAACGATACCCTGATGTGGACGGGGTTATTGCAGGAAATGATATGATCGCGATGGCTGTGTATAAAGAACTTATCAGAAGGGGGAAAAAAATTCCGCAGGAGATCCAGCTGATCGGATTTGATGATGTAAAATTCGGGCAGATATTTACCCCGGAATTGACGACGATCCACCAGTCAATCCGGGAAATGGGAACTGCTGCGGCACAGATCATAGAGAAATGTGTAGAAGGGCAGCCCTGTCAGAAGAAAAATATATTTGATGTGAGCCTTGTGGTAAGAGAGACAACGATGGAGTGGTGATTTTACTTGAACCGGAATGAAATCCTGTTATTTTTCGGATATATTTGTTCGGTGGTCTGTCTTGCAAAATTGAAAACTAGTACAATTGTGGAGTTAAAAAAATTAGACAATCTAAATGCAAAGGAGATTTTGGAATGAGCAAAAAACCAACCGTATTGATGATTTTAGATGGATATGGATTAAGAGATAAGACGGAGGGCAATGCAGTAGCACTTGCGAATACTCCGGTTATGGATAAACTGATGGCAGAGTGTCCGTTCGTAAAAGGAAATGCCAGCGGACTTCTGTAGGTCTTCCGGATGGACAGATGGGTAACTCAGAAGTAGGACATATGAATATGGGGTGCCGGACGTATCATTTATCAGGAACTTACAAAGATTACAAAGTCCATTGAAGATGGAGATTTTTTTGAGAATAAGGCACTTCTTGCAGCCTGCGAAAATGTTAAGAAAAATGATTCTGCACTGCATCTGATGGGACTTGTATCTGATGGAGGAGTCCACAGTCATATTACTCATATCTATGGAATCCTTTGAACTGGCAAAGAGACAGGGAATCGAAAAAGTTTATGTACACTGTTTCCTGGATGGTCGTGATACACCACCGGCATCAGGCAAGGAGTATGTAGAGCAGCTTGAAGAAAGATGAAAGAGATCGGTGTAGGTGAAGTTGCATCCGTATCCGGTCGTTATTATGCAATGGACCGTGATAACCGCTGGGATCGTGTGGAGAAAGCGTATAAAGCACTGGTTGCAGGAGAAGGCGATACAGCAGAGTCAGCAACAGCAGGAATCCAGGCTTCTTATGATGAAGATGTAACGGATGAGTTTGTTGTACCATTTGTTGTAACAAAAAGACGGTGCTGCTGCTACAGTAAAAGAGAATGATTCTGTAGTGTTCTTCAACTTCCGTCCTGACAGAGCAAGAGAGCTGACAAGAACATTCTGTGACGACAGCTTTGACGGATTTGACAGAGGAGAGAGAGTTAAGACAACTTTCGTATGCTTTTTACTGAGTATGATGCAACGATTGAAAATAAGATTAGCATTTGTAAAAGAGTCTATTACGAATACGTTCGGTGACAGTTCCTTGCAGATAATGGACTGAAACAGGCACGTATTGCTGAGACAGAGAAGTATGCACATGTTACATTCTTCTTTAATGGCGGAGTGGAAGAGCCAAATGAGGGAGAGGACAGAATCCTTGTAAAATCTCCAAAGGTTGCTACTTATGATCTGAAGCCGGAAATGAGTGCTTATGAAGTATGTGACAAGCTGGTTGGGGCGATCAAGTCTGAGAATTATGATGTGATCGTTATCAACTTTGCAAACCCCTGATATGGTAGGACATACTGGTGTGCAGGCTGCAGCGATCAAGGCAGTAGAAGCAGTTGATGAGTGCGTAGGTAAAGCGGTAGAAGCTCTGAAAGAGGTAGACGGACAGATGTTTATTTGTGCAGACCACGGAAATGCAGAACAGTTGATTGATGAGGAGACAGGTGAGCCGTTCACAGCTCATACAACAAATCCGGTACCGTTCATCCTTGTAAATGCTGATCCGGCTTATAAGCTGAGAGAGGGAGGATGCCTTGCAGATATCGTCCGACACTGATTGAGCTGATGGGAAATGCAGCAGCCAAAGAAATGAGTGGAAAATCTTTGTTAGTAAAAATAAATTTGTATTTGCTGAGGATACGCTATAAAGAATCCGCTAACTTTTTAAAAGCGGATCGGACGCAGAAATCAGAATATTCCTTCGCAGTGCAGAGCCCGCTTTTACCTCAGCCCGTTGACGTTTGTAACTCGAAAGTGGAAATCTTCGTGCAATGGCACTCGATTTACTTTCTCTAACAAACGCTGCAAAGTGTCTTCGGAACGCTCCTGCTAATGCACCTGCTCAGGAACACCCTGCTTTCCGCTGACCATCTCGATAAGAAGTTTTAGCTCCACAGCATATTCACTCAACAATGCAAATTTAAAAATAAGAAGAAGAGCCGGAAGGTTATCGACTAAGATATCAAATCCTGCAGTTTGCAGATTGCTTATCCTGGTCAATAGCCATTCGGCTCTTTATTTCTTATTAAAATTTCGTCTTTGTTGGGAGAAACTGTTCTGGCATGAGGGAAAATTTTCTAATTTGAAAAGCCTAATATCCGCCCTTGCTGTTGCGTGAGCAGTGCATTAGCAGGGGAGCGTTCCGAAGACACTTTGCCCAACTTGTTAAGGAACGTAAACAGGAGTGCCTCTGCACGAGTGTTTCCACGTTCCTGTTACAAGTTGTCAACGGGCTGAGGTAAAGCGGGTCCTGCACTGCGATGCAACAACAAGTGCGGATATGGACGCTCTTCTGTCAATGCGTGAAAGATTAACGAAAAGCGACGTTGAAAAATTAAAGCCGAGATCAACACCGTAAGCTGGTGGAACGAAAAAAGAATTGATCGAAGCGGTAAAAAAAAGCAAGATCTCATGGGGATCTGAGTGAGAACTTTGAATATCATGCGGCAAAAAAAAGCAAAAAATCAGAATGAAAGCAGAATCCGTTACCTGGAGAGAATGCTCAAGACTGCGGAAATTGTAGAAGATCATTCCAAAGCAGATGAAATCGGACTGAATAATACAGTGGAAACTGTATTGTGAGGATGATGATGAAGTGGAAAACTTACCGATCGTCACTTCTGTCCGGGGGGAAGTTCATTGAATGGCCTTGTCAGTATAGAATCTCCAATAGGCAAGGCGTTACTGGGACATAAAGAGGGCGATCGGGTTTATAAAAGTCAATGATGATTTTGGATATTATGTAGTGATACGCAAAGTGATCAAGACAGAAGATGAAGCTGAAGATCATATCAGAAGCTTTTAAAAAGATAGTTTCAAGAAGAAAAGTACTGTGAGAGAGGAGAGATGAACGGTGATGGAGATCAGTACCGTATTATTTGATTTGACGGAACAATCACTGATTCGGGATCAGGGATTATAAATTCAGTAAAGTATGCACTGAAAAAGGCTGGAAGGAAAAATTCCACCGGAGGATGAATTACGCAAATTTATTGACCTCCTTTGCAGGAACAGTTTATGAAATGTTGTGGGATAGAAGAGAAAGAGGCAGCAGAGATGGTGGTATTATACAGGGAATACTATCAGGAAGAAGGAATTTTGATAACCGGGTCTATGATGGAGTCATGGAAATGCTGGAAGACTTTGAAAGAAGCCGACTGACGATTGTAATGGCAACGTCAAAAGCCTGAAAAATTTGGTAAAAAATGATTGCAGAACATTTTGGATTTGCGAAGTATTTTGATCTGATCGGTGGAGCCTGCATGGATGGAGCAAGAACAAAAAAGCAGGAAGTGATCCAATATGTTCGGAACAGTGCAAAGAAAAAGACCGAGAAAATCAGAATGGTTGGAGACCGGTGCTATGATATTGAAGGTGCAAATAGAGAAGGAATCCGTGCCATTGGTGTTCTGTACGGGTATGGATCGAAAGAAGAACTGGAGGAAGCGGGAGCTGACGGGCTTGCAGAGACACCGGAAGAGGTTGTCAGAATGATTTTAAATGGCATGCATCCGTAAGGAATCTGCCGGTGATAGATGAAGCAAATGAAAAAGATTCTCAAAAATAACTTTTCAAAGGTATTTTCATTGACAGCAGACAGGCAGTGATGTATAGTGTTCCTGTAAAGAACTACTATGGAGAAGAGCAGAGAATGGATGAAAGCAGAGAAATTGAATACCTGATGCATTTCGGGTTATCCAGGCAGGAAGCTCTTATTTACAGAAAGCTTCTTGAAAGGGGAAAAAGACCGGGTATGAGATTGCGAGAGATACCGGGATTTCCAGGTCGAATGCCTATGCTTCGCTTGCGGCAATGGTGGAAAAAAGGTGCTGCATATCCGGTAGAAGGCGATGCAAAGCGTTATATCCCCATTGTTCCACAGGAGTTTTGTGGAAACCGAATCCGGAGACTTGAAAAAGAGCTGGAATGGTTTCAGCAGAATCTTCCCAGTGAGTCCGTGGAAGAGGATGGATATATTACGGTTGAAGGTAAGAAGAATATTGCAGACAAAATTCATCATTTATTGACCGATGGGCAGAAGAACGGGTCTATTTTTCCTGTTCTAAAGGATGCCTGAGGAATTTAAAGAGGAACTTCTGCAACTGGTGAGAAGAGGGAAAAAGGTTGTTCTGATTACGGATGAACCTTTTCGATGAAAGAAGTTATCGTTTATGTAACCAGGAAAAAAAGAACAGCAGATCGGACTGATTGTAGATTCCCACTATGTTCTTTCAGGGAGAATATGGAATGGGCAGCATGAATACGTGTGTCTATTCCGGTCAGAGAAATTTTGTGACAGTATTTAAAAATGCACTTGCAAATGAAATTGAGCTGATAAAGATACGAAAAGGAGAGAAGAATGATGAGTAAGAAACCATTTGTTACAAAGGAACAGGTTGAAGAGATCGTAAAGACCTACCCGACGCCGTTTCATCTTTTATGATGAGAAAGGAATCCGTGCGAATGCAAAAGGCATTAAAAAGAAGCATTTTCATGGAATCCGGGATATAAAGAATATTTTGCTGTAAAGGCAACGCCAAATCCGTTCCTTCAATATCCTGAAAGAGTATGGTTGTGGATGTGACTGTTCATCTTATACAGAGCTGATGCTTTCAGAAGCAGTTGGCGTAACGGGACATAATATCATGTTTTCGTCAAATGATACACCGGCAGAGGATTTCCGCCTGGCGGATAAACTTGAATGCGATCATCAATCTGGATGATATCAGCCATATTGATTTCCTTGAAAGTGCAATCGGTCATATTCCGGAGACCATCAGCTGCCGTTACAATCCGGGCGGAGTATTCAAGATCAGCAATGATATCATGGATAACCCTGGAGATGCAAAATATGGTATGACAACAGAACAGATCACAGAAGCATTTAAAATTTTGAAAATCAAAAGGTGCTGAAGAATTTCGGTGTCCATGCATTTCTTGCAAGCAACACCGTCACCAACGAATACTATCCGAAGCTTGCAAAAACTGTTTGAACTGATCAGTGGAATTAAAAAAAGACCGGATGTGATATCAGATTCGTAAATCTTTCCGGTGGTGTGGGATCCCTTATACACCGGACAAGGAGCCGAATGATATCGCTGTCATCGGAGAAGGTGTGCGCCGCGTTATGAAGAAGTATTAGTTCCGGCAGGAATGGGGATGTATCCATTTATACAGAGATGGGACGTTTCATGATGGGACCTTACGGATGCCTTGTTACAAAAACGCCATCCATGAGAAAAATATCTACAAAGAGTATATTGGTGTGGATGCATGTGCAGCAAACCTGATGCGTCCGGCAATTTACGGGCATATCATCACATTACGGTTCTTGGAAAAGAAAATGCACCATGCGATCAGATCAACTGTAAAAGTGTCTGATCTTTTGAAAGCCGGGTTTCTCCAAAGCAGAGGTGATCTTTTGATGTAAGGTTCTATTCCGGATGTTTCATCATGACTTCAATATACCCGCACTGACAATTACTGACAATGAACAGTGGATATCTGTGGGATAGTTCTCTGATTGTATCAACAACAATTATCGTACATTTTTCCCGGGTGCGTTTCGAGATATCGGTTCTCATAATCAAAGCAGAGTGTAAGGAGTCTCATTCTTTCGTCCAGTGAAAGCTGGGGAAAAAGTGCATCGGCAATTTCGGTCATGGTTTTTCCGAAGAGCCATGAAAGGGAGTCCCGTGTCAGATCAGGTGTCATATCAGTATTTTCGGCAAGTGCAAGATTCCAGGATTCAGCCACGGGATCTACAGAATCCCATAAAGTTCCATCTACGTCAAATATAATGCTATCCATATCTAATTCCTCTTTATTTTTAATGATGCGTACATAATACCATAAAATGAGCCTTTTAAAAAGAAGGTTTTTAGTGTATAATTTATTGTTAGGTTATTAAAGAAACTGAGGACTCACGGGCAGTGGATCAGCAGTGTAAAGAGCAAAGATTGAGGAGAAGTTTCAGATGAGAGAGAAGATTGTACTGATCGATGGACACAGCATACTGAACCGGGCATTTTATGGCGTGCCGGATCTGACAAATTCGGAAGGACTTCACACGAATGCGGTATATGGTTTCCTGAATATTATGTTCAAAATACTGGATGAGGAAAACCGTAATATCTGACGGTGACATTTGACGTGCATGCACCAACTTTCCGGCATGAAATGTATCAGAATATAAAGGAACGAGAAAGCCGATGGCAGAAGAACTGCGTCAGCAGGTTCCGGTGATCAAAGAAGTCCTGAAGGCGATGAATATTGAAATTATTGAACAGGCAGGACTGGAAGCGGATGATCTTCTTTGGAACGATTTCTCATCAATGTGAAAAAAGAGGGACTGGATGTCTCGATCATTTCAGGAGACCGTGATACACTTCAGCTTGCCACGGAGCATATCAAGGTGCGGATTCCGAAGACAAAGCAGGGAAAGACAGAGATCGAAGATTATCTTGCGGCTGATGTGAAAGAGCGTTATGGAGTGACTCCGACAGAATTTATTGATGTAAAAGCTTTAATGGGCGATACATCGGATAATATTCCCGGAGTTCCGGGAATTGGAGAAAAGACGGCGACAAAGATCATCCAGGAATATAAGACGATTGAAAATGCATATGAGCATGTAGACGAATTAAAACCGCCAAGAGCAAGCAAGAATCTGAAAGAGTTCGGGAGCAGGCACAGATGAGTAAGACGCTGGCGACTATTAGGCTGGATGCGGAGACAGAATTTGATTTGAATGGAGCAAGACACGGTAACCCTTATACGAAAGAAGCACATGAGCTGTTTCAGAAGCTTCAGTTTAAGAATCTGCTGGGACGGTTCGATGTAGAAAACTTCAGCAAATAAAAGCTGCGATTGAAAAGATATTTAAAGAGGCAGAGAAGGCAGAGAAGGTCGGAGTTGCATTTTCCAAAGATAAGGAAATGTATTGCCGCTGTTTGCACATCCATCAGGAATTGGCAGAATCGCACTTTGTTATACTGAGAAAAAGACGGTTACGATTCCGTGTGATATGGAGATGGATTTTGAAACTCTGGCAGGAATGATTTCAGGTCTGGCTGAGAAGGTGAAAGTATTTTCTATGTGCGGACTGAAAGACTCTCTCAATTATTTACCGCAGGCAAAGAGAGAGAACAGTTTTGACGTGATTGTGGCAGCTTATCTTTTGAATCCATTAAAGAGTGATTATGATTATGAGGATGTAGCGAGAGAACAACTGGGTCTTCTGAATACCGGCAGCTTACAAAGTTAAAATCGACTTATGCGGACGGACTGGCCACATTATATTCAGGATGATGGAAGGATTCATGGAAAATTGTAGAACTAATCAGACGATTACGGCAACCGGAAGAATCAGCAGTACAGAACCGAATCTGCAGAATATCCCGGTGCGTATGGAACTGGGACGGCTGATCCGAAAAGTATTCATTCCGGAAGATGGATACCGGTTTGTGGATGCCGATTATTCTCAGATTGAACTTCGTGTTGGCACATTGTTCCGGAGATGAGCATCTGATCCAGGCATATAAAGAACAAAGTGATATTCACCGGATGACAGCCTCACAGGTATTTCATATACCGTTTGACGAGGTGACTCCGCATCAGAGAGAAGAAATGCGAAAGCGGTCAATTTCGGTATTGTATATGGGATCAGTTCTTTTGGACTTAGTCAGGATCTGAGCATTACACGAAAAAAGGCGGCTGCAAAATATATTGATGATTATTTTGCAACCTATCCGGGATCAAGACATTTCTGGATCGGAGTGAGATGCAAAAGAAAAAGGGGATATGCAGTAACATTGTTCGGACGAAGAAGGCCGGTGCCGGAGCTGAAATCCAGCAATTTTATGCAGAGAAGTTTTGGGAGAGCGTGTGGCAATGAATGCACCCGATTCAGGGAACGGCGGCAGATATCATAAAGATTGCGATGATCCGTGTGAATGATGAAATGAAGAAGCAAAAGATGAAATCAAGAATTGTCCTTACAGGTGCATGATGAGCTTCTGATCGAAGCGGCAGAAGAGGAAGTGGACGAAGTGAAAAAAATCTTAAAAGAAGAGATGGAACATGCAGCGAGTCTGTCAGTTCCGCTTCTGGCAGATATGCATACAGGAAAGAACTGGTATGAGGCAAAATAATATGAAAGTAATAGGAATCACCGGAGGGGTAGGCTCCGGAAAAGTGCAGTACTTGCCTGGATGGAACAGGAGTATGGAGCGTGTATCTGTCAGATGGACGAAGTTGCAAAAGCAGCTTCAGAAAAAGGAACAGAATGTTTCAAAAAGATCGTAGATGAATTTGGTGATGCTGTCGTTGGGGAAGACGGGGAACTGGATCGGAAAGAACTGGTAAAATGGTATTCTCAGATGAAGTGCAAAATTGCAATGCCTGAATGCAATCGTGCATCCGGCAGTGCTGAAATGGGTGCAGAAGGATATTGTTGAGAAGAGAAAGCAGGGAAAGCCTCTGTATATCGTAGAAGCGGCACTTCTGACAGATACAGGAAGAGAGCTGTGCGATGAGATGTGGTATATTTATACTTCTGAAAATATCCGCAGGCAGAGACTGAAAGCCTCCAGGCATTATACAGATGAGAAGATTACAGATATGATCGCTTCACAGCCATCGGAAGATACATTCCGGCAGGCATGTCAGGCAGTGATTGATAACAGTGGAGACTTTGAAGATACAAAAAAGACAAATAGGAGATAAGTTATAAAATGAGAATGTGCAGCATTGCAAGTGGAAGCAGCG
>VOFG01004991.1_pt1 | contig 24731 bp, 37 predicted proteins | sample 5384171 | NCBI WGS metagenome assembly VOFG01 (sample SAMN12384726, study PRJNA508395) | human gut metagenome | isolation source: healthy gut F | host: Homo sapiens | reverse complement strand
TTGCAATGGCTTTTCCTGCCGTCATCCGCAAATATTCTTATAAGCCGGTGTTCTTTTAGGCTTGTATAGGCTTTCGAGCCTTCTATTCTTCCCCGCTAATGAGGGAAAAAGAAACTGGTAAAAAACAAACTTAAAAATAGTGACGCTATCCATCATGATACCGTCACCATCCCACCCATATAGTGACGGTATCCGCAGCGGATAGCGTCACTATTTTATTTATCTTTTTTTCATAAACAATTCCCATTTTCTTCGCGTCTTAATTTTATTTGCCTACATTTGCCATTCGATTTCCAATAATTTGTTAACTCAATGACCACAAGCCAAGACAACATATTACTAGCAAAAACAATTCGAATGATATTCACAGAGTATTATTCGGTAGTAAAATATTTCGCTTTTTATGTTGCTTAAATCCGAAGAAGACGCAGAAGATATTGCTCAAGACGTTTTCACGAAATTATGGACCCAGCCCGAAATATGGACAAAAGTACCCAATTTAAAACCCTATGTCTATACTCTTACCAAAAGCACGACCCTTAATTTTATCAAACACAAAAAGATAGAATTAGCCTATCAGGAGAAAGTGATAGAAAAAGCCTTATCGAAGAACTTTCTCAAACAGAAGATCCTCTCAATGCCATATACTATAAAGAAGTTAAACTTATCATCCAATTAACCCTCGACCGTCTTCCCGAACAACGCAGAAAGATTTTTGAGATGAGCCGTTTCGAAAATATGAGCAATAACGAAATCGCCGAAAAAGCTGAACATTTCAGTCCGAACAGTAGAGCATCATATCTATTTAACTCTACTTGAAATGAAAAAATATCTTTTTGCTTTTTTTGCACTTTTCCTTAAGTAGTCTGTCTTTAGTTAATTGAGATATTAATGTAACAGATCTAATTAATATCTCAAAATGAAGAATTATTTTCAGAAAATACTAGCCTTATTTACCGGAAATGACTCTCCGGGATCTACCGACAGGAATTCTACAAATGGTTGGTAGACGAAGAACATGTTTCCGAAAAGGATGAAGCATTACAAACTCTGTGGGAAGAAGGATACAAATCAGGAACAGCTCCTAACTTGCATCAATCATACGAGCTATTAAGGAAAAATGCAGGGCATTCCTTCCGTACGAGAAGAATGGAGAATCCGCCCGATCCATATCTGGCAAATAGCCGCTGCCGTATTCTTTATAGTAGCAGCTTCTTCCATCTATCTTTCTACCATAGGAAAAAAGGTGGAACCCAATTTATTGCAGCAATATATTCCGACAGCAGAGGTACATACTCTCACCTTGCCTGACGGAACCAAAGTACAACTGAACTCACAAAGCACCCTTTTATATCCACAGGAATTTACTGGTAAAGACCGTAGCGTATTTCTGATTGGTGAAGCCAATTTCAAAGTGAAACCGGACAAGAAGCATCCGTTTATCGTCAAGTCGAACGATTTTCAGGTAACAGCACTCGGAACGGAATTTAACGTAGCTGCATACCCCGAGAATCCGATCATAGCGGCAACCTTGATTTCAGGAAGTGTACTCGTTGAATATAATGATTTGAATTCTCAAATGATTCTGAAACCAAACGAGCAATTGGCCTATCATAAACACACCCGACAATACCATCTGGACACTCCCGATATGAATGACATCACAGCCTGGCAACGTGGCGAACTGGTATTCAGAGAAATGAATGTAAAAGAGATTATAACTATATTAGAACGTAAATATCCATATACCTTTGAGTATCGCCTGAAGAATCTGAAAGAAGATAAATATAGCTTCCGTTTTAAAGATAAAAGCACCGCTGTCCGAAGTAATGGATGTAATAGTAAATGTAGTAGGTCAGATGGATTATAAAATAAAAGGAGACCGCTGCTACTTAATCCCCAAATAGAAAAATATCCTGATAACAGGAAGAAACAGATAACAATATTATTAATTTAGTTAACCTTATACGCCCATGCAAAAAGTATCCGGAACAGAGGGCGAACTCTATCCCGGATATGAAATCAAATTCTCAATATTAGAGTTCTACTCTATTAATCACCGTGAAATAATTTAGTTTATAACCTAATACTAAGAAAATGCTACAAATTTATGAATTTATAGTAGATCAAACCGCAAAGGGAAGAAGTTTTTTACTTTTTTTCTGTTTGTTGCTCATTACAACAAGCTCCTTTGCGCAAACAGATGCCTCAATCACCATTCAAAAAAAAAAAATATATCTGTCATTGAAGCACTTAAAGAAGTAGAAAAACAATCCGGCCTATCTGTAGGTTACAACGACTCCCAATTAAAGAACAAGCCTGTATTAAATCTTGATCTTAGAGCTGTAACAGTAGAGAATGCCCTTACACAAATTCTCAAAGACAGTGGATTCACTTATGAGTTCAAAGGGAAATATATAATGATTGTTCCTGACAAAAAAACAGAAGTAAATCCAATTAAGAATGTGACTGGAAAAGTTGTTGATGAGAATAATGAACCTCTAATTGGAGTTAATATCAAAGTGGAAGGAAACTCCGAAGGAGCTATCACCGACATAGATGGCAATTTCACAATCATGGTCCGCCAAGGTAATATATTAAGCTTTACCTATGTGGGGATATACGTCCAAAACTGTGAGAATAACAGATAAAAACATCTATGCAGTAAAATTAGTAAGCGACACGAAACAACTCAATGAAGTAGTCGTGACTGCCCTCGGTATCAAGCGCGAGCAGAAAGCCTTGAGCTACAATGTACAACAGGTGAAATCGGATCAACTGACAGAAATTAAAGACGCTAACTTCATCAACAGCCTGAATGGCAAAGTGGCAGGTGTCAATATCAACAGCAGTTCTTCCGGTGTAGGTGGAGCCAGCAAAGTGATAATGCGTGGTACGAAGTCTATTGAGCAATCCAGCAATGCCCTGTATGTGATTGACGGCATCCCAATGTTTAACTTCGGTGGTGGCGGCGGTACGGAAAATGGTTCCCAGGAGTCACCGAAAGTATTGCCGACATCAACCCGGACGATATTGAAAGCATCTCGGTCTTGACAGGAGCGGCAGCAGCCGCACTATATGGAAGTAACGCTGCCAACGGAGCTATCGTCATTAACACGAAACGGGGTAAAGTAGGCAAAATGCAGGTTTCTGTATCCAGTAACACTGATTTTTCTAAACCATTTGTGATGCCGCGCTTTCCAGAACCGTTATGGTACAGGCAGTAAAGGAAAATCGGACGGTTCTTCTACAAATTTGAGTTGGGGACCGTTACTGAACGATGCATCCCGCAGGGGGTACGAACCACGTGACTTTTTCGACACAGGAATGACTTATACCAATTCCGTCACCCTATCGACAGGTACAGAAAAGAACCAGACCTTCTTTTCCGCAGCCGCAGTAAACTCGGAGGATTGTACCGAATAACCGCTACAACCGTTTTAATTTTACTTTCCGTAATACTACTTCATTCCTGAATGATAAACTGAAACTGGACATCGGAGCGAGCTATATTATTCAGAATGATCGCAACATGACTAATCAAGGCGCTTACTCAAACCCGATAGTTCCTGTTTACCTGTTTCCGCGTGGAGACGATTTCAACTTGATAAAAGTATTCGAACGTTGGGACCCGGCCCGCAAGATCAAGACCATGTACTGGCCACAAGGCGAAGGAGACCTGCGTATGCAAAACCCTTATTGGATAGCATATCGTAATCTACGGACCAACAATAAGAAGCGTTACATGCTGTCCGCCTCGTTAAGCTACGACATCACGGACTGGCTGAACGTCTCGGGACGTGTCCGGGTAGATAACCCAATACCAAATATGAGCAAAAGTTGTACGCCAGTTCGAATACTACTCTCACTGAAGGTAGTACCCAAGGATTCTACGCCACTGCCAAGCCGGATGAATCACAAGTGTACGCCGATGTACTGGCAAACATCAACAAACGCTTTGGGGACTACTCACTTGTAGTGAATGTCGGAGCGAGCATCGTGGATAATAAGTATGACGAACTTAGTTATCGCGGACCGATACGTGCCAATGGCATTCCTAATGTGTTTAACGTGTTCGATCTCGACAATACGCAAAAGAAAGCTCGTCAGGATGAATGGGAGGAACAAACTCAATCCATTTTCGCGAGTGCGGAACTGGGCTGGAAAAGTATGCTTTACCTTACGTTGACCGGACGTAATGACTGGGCATCACAACTGGCAAACTCATCTTCCACCTGTTTCTTTTATCCGTCAGTGGGACTTTCGGCGATCATCTCCGAAATGGTAAAACTACCTTCTGCAATCGATTACCTGAAAATACGCGGTTCATTCAGTTCCGTCGGTATGCCCTACCCACGTAACCTGACCTCACCTACCTTTGAGTACGATGAAACGACACAGACGTGGAAGCCCAAAACGCATTATCCTATCGGTGACCTCAAACCCGAGCGTACCAATTCATGGGAATTAGACTGGACATGCGTCTCTTCAAGGACTTCAACCTTGGCGTGTCATGGTATCTGGCTAACACGTTCAACCAGACCTTCGACCCGAAAATATCCGTATCTTCGGGATATACTACCATTTACTTGCAAACAGGTTATGTACGTAACCAAGGAGTCGAGCTCTCTCTTGGTTATGGACACACATGGAAAAAAGACTTCCGCTGGCAAACGAACTTTACGCTTAGCCATAATAAAAACAAAATTATCGAACTGGTAAAGGATTACATACACCCGGAAACCGGTGAGCCTATCAATAAAAACCGGTTGGACGTAGGCGGACTTGGAAAGGCACGGTTCATCCTGAAAACGGGAGGGTCACTCGGTGACCTCTACACTCAAGCCGACCTGAAACGGGATGATAACGGAATGGTGGAAATTTCCCCTGCAGGCGCATTGATAACAGTCAATAATCAACCTGATATCAAGTTGGGAAGCGTCTTCCCCAAGTGTAATCTGGCATGGAGCAATCAATTCTCATGGAAAGGATTTAATGTCAGTGCTCTGTTGACCGCACGTATTGGCGGTATTGTTTATTCTGCCACAGCAGCAGCCATGGATCAATACGGTGTGTCCGAAAGCTCGGCGATTGCCCGGGACAACGGTGGCGTATTGATAAACGGACGTAACAGGGTGGATGCACAGACATGGTTCACCGCCATTGGTTCCCAGCTGGGATTGCCACAATATTATACCTACAGCGCCACCAACGTACGCCTACAGGAAGCAGCTATAGGATATACCCTCCCCCGCAAATGGTTACATGATGTATGTGACATACAGGTGTCCGTTGTAGGACGCAACCTCTGTATGATATATAACAAAGCTCCCTTCGACCCTGAAGCGGTTGCCACAACCGGCAATTATTATCAAGGAATCGACTACTTTATGCTACCGAGTACGCGCAATATCGGTTTTAACGTGAAAATAAACTTTTAACGGATAAAAAACAGCTATAATGAAACATACTACATCTATTATAAAGTTGTTCTCACTTGCACTATTTGTTCTTGTCGGAACTGCGTGTATAGACAACTTTGACAAAATAAACCAGAAGGACTATCAGGTGGACAAGGAAGAGTTGGGCCGTGAAGGATACAATGTTGGTGCCAGTCTCAAAGGATTACAGGGATTGGTTATTCCTACGGAGGAGCATCTTTACCAATTTGTCGAAGCACTTGCCGCCGGAGCTTTCTCCGGATATATCGGCTGTACTGTGGAGTGGACAGCCAAATTTGAGACATACAATCCGCCAACAGACTGGCAGGAAGCACCTTTCTCTGATCTTATCACACGTACTTACCCGTTCTATCGTGACTTGCTCGACGAAACAGAAGATCCGGTCGCATTAGCATTAGGAAAACTACTGCGTGTTACCATCATGCACCGGGTGACAGACATGTATGGGCCTATTCCCTATTCCAAAAATCATTTCTAAAACCGGTGAGGTTTCCTTACTGTACCATACGATTCACAGGAAGAGGTATACAAGCAAATGTTTAAGGAGTTAGACGAAGTGAGTGATGTGCTTAAAGAGAATCTTAATTTAAGTACAGAAGCCTTCCGCAAATTTGATGATGTCTATCAGGGGATCTCTCAAATGGCTCAAATTCACAAATTCGCTCAAACTACGTATGGCAATGCGTTTGACATACGTACCGGAGATGAAAGAGGAAGCCCGGCGAATAGCCGAAGAAGCCGTAACCGCTGGCGTCATTACCCAAAAATGCAGACAACGCTTTCTTGAAAGTAGAGGAAAATCGTGCAGCAATGGTGTTCAACAACTGGAATGACCAGCGTGTGGGCGGTGATATCATCTCATATATGAACGGTTATAAAGACCCGAGACGGGAGAAAATGTTTACCACAGTAAAGGTTACTGACCAAGAAACATGGATGGAAGTGGATGGATATGCCGGAATACGCATCGGTATTGATGTGCGCACTAAAGATGAAATGATAGGAGCATACAGTAAGCCGATCATCACAAGCACCAGCCCCTATATGTGGATGAACGTTGCAGAGATCACTTTCTTACGTGCCGAGGGTGCTTTATGGGGATGGAATATGGGAGGTGAAGCCAAAGATTTGTATAACCAAGCCATAGCTCTCTTTTGAACAATATGGAGTGACGGGTGCAGATACATATACCGCAAATACAACCGATATGCCACAGGCATATGACGACCCCCAATATGAATATACAGATTATGAAGGTCCGCGCAGTACTATCACCATAGCATGGGAAGAAGGGGATAATTATTTTGAGCGGAACCTTGAACGTATCATCACCCAAAAGTGGATTGCTAACTTCCCTTTGGGAGTGGAAGCATGGAGCGAATACCGGCGCACGGGATATCCGCATCTGTTACCCGTAATAAAGAACAAAAGCGGTGGTGCCATTGATACCGATCACATGATACGCCGGTTATGGTACCCTCCTATCGAGTACTCCGAAAATCTTTCTAATATTAAGCTAGCGACAGGCATGTTAGGAGGCCCTGACAACGGAGGCACACGGTTGTGGTGGGCTAAGAAACCTTATGCCAATCCATGAGAAATGAATTAGTATGATTAATACGAATGAAAAATAAGAAAAAATGAAAGCAATAATATATAACATATTTACCTGCACTCTATTACTCTTAGCGTGCGTTCTGCCTACGGCATGTAGTGACTGGAACGAACCGGAGCCGGTGGATGTGAACATAAATAGTCCAAAAGATCAGAATCCGGAACTTTGGGCAAGCTACATGCAGGTATTGAATACCTACAAGCAAAGTAAGCATTATATAGCTTATACACGATTTGACAATTCTCCGGAGAAACCTGTAAATGAAGGGAGTTTCCTTCGTTCACTGCCCGACTCACTGGACATTGTTGCCTTATGCAATCCAGGCAATATCAGCGATAATGACCGTGAAGACATTCTTCTATTACATGAAAAGAGTACCCGGATAATCTATCTTGTAGATTATGCTGCACAGGCAGCTACCTTTACTGATGCCGCAGCTTTGGGAACTTGGCTTGATAAAGCAGTTGCCGCAGCCACAGAATTGAACCTGGATGGTTTTGCCTTTACAGGCGTCCGTCTATATAGCGGGACAGATGCTGAAATGGTAGCCCGTAAGGAGGCCGCACAGCTTATCGTCTCTAAGCTATCCGCTGCAACGGGTGGTGGCAAGTTATTAGTATTTGAAGGTAATCCCGACTTTATAGAGTCTACCGACCTTGAAAAGCTAAACTACATTGTGTTAAATACTGCTGACCTCACTAATGTGAGCGAACTAAATCTATTGATTGCCGGATTACCGGATAGCAATATACTACCTCGTGAGAAAGTTCTATTATCTGCCCGTATAGGCGACCAAATAGTAGACGAAAAGAATGAAAAACAAAGTGTAGTGCCTCTGATGACAGATTGTGTAGCTGCAATGGGGCCACTTGGAGGCCTTGCCATTCACAATATCGGCAGCGATTATTATAGTGCGAATATGAATTATGAAACCACTCGTACGGCTATTCAACAGATGAATCCGTCGAAATAAAAACGTACGATTATGAAAAAGAAATTTATCATATATATTCTGTTCCCGCTCCTGATACTAGCGGTTGGAATGTCAGCTTGCACCGAAGATACTATTTTGGCGGATGCAGGGTAAATTGCCGGATGAAACGACAATGGGAACTATTGGCAGTACGCTGCGTAGCAATTCGTCCTTCTCCGGAAAAGCAGTTATTGAATTGACGAATGACAGTGAAGATGAAATAGTTGTCGATGAAATATTCTATCAGTTAAGCCGTCCAGCGACAAGCGATGTGAAGGTAACGGTCAAATTGGAAACCGAGATGAGTATGGAGTTTGAAGCTGAAATAAAGGCTGATAATGCGAAGATTGAAGCATTTAATGAAAGTATGGTTGCAGCACATTGGGACAAAACCCTTGTTAAAATCAGCAGTGTTCCCCAAAGGGAATGTAATCTCGGGAGAAGGCATCCTGACTATACCTGCCGGAAAAGAGAAGTCATCAAGTATCAAACTTACGCTTTCTACACATAATCTGCCTGCAGATTATGATGCTTACGAATTACTCTTTGCCATAGAGCAAACTAATGCGGACGGTGAAACAGAGAAGCAATATCTTAGATACAGAGTCAATGTACGCCAAAAGGCAGGTGAAATACTATCGGAAGATGGCGTTAATATCGCAACATTGGATACCCGTTTCCTTTCTGTATTCTATCTCAATACCTCCACTTATCAACCTATACTTGCTGATATTTTTATATATGTGAGAACAAATACTGAAACCCGGGAAGCGGAAGCGTACAGTATGGGGGAATATTGTCAACCTGCGGATTGCAACAGTAGGTTATGATAAAGAATCCGGTCGTGCCTTACTAGTATTGAATAATGATCTACGCTATGTATTAGAGAATGCGCCCACTTACATCCGCCCACTTCAGGATCACGAACGCAAAGTGTGTCTGTGCATCGAAGGTGGTGGTAAAGGCTTAGGTTTCTGTAACATGAATGATGCCCAGATAGCAGATTTTACCAAACAAGTAAAAGATGCAATAGAATTTTACCAGTTAGATGGTGTGAACCTTTGGGACGAAGGCAGTGGATATAATAAATCGGGAATGCCACCGGTGAATACCACCTCATATCCCAAACTTATCAAAAGTTTGCGTGACGCAATGCCTGGGAAAATGCTGACTTTAGTAGATAAAGACGAGCCTACTGCATCCTTCTATGATCCTGCTTTATGCGAAGGTATAGAAGTGGGAAAATACATTGATTACGCATGGCATGGTTATGTTTCAGAGGAAGAAGAAGTGCAAATTATAGAACCGTGGGAAACCGAACACCTTTACAGCGACTATACTCGTAAACCCATTTCGGGATTGACAGCTGAACGCTATGGAAGCGTAAATGTACCACTTTATCCCAAGAGTGCTGGGGGATATATTAAACGCCTCAAAGAAAAAGGCAATAACGTGGAAAAAAGAAGAAAATCGTAAAAAGAACAATATTATCGTATTTGGTAGTGATATGATTAGTGACGAACAAAATCAATATGAATATGGTATGGTAAATAGATATTTATCTTTTATTGGAGCAATAGCAGAGGATGGTCTAGAGTGGGGTAAAAATCCACGCCCTCCATTCATGGAGAGTGAAGAAAATGGAGAATACAGTTATGCTGTATCTGTCACAACCTCAGAGGAACATCACAGAAAATTTAATTTAGGATATCGCTACCTCGCCAAAGATTGGTAGAACTAGCGGTCGAAATCAATAAAAAAGAAAAACATAAAAAGAGAATATTATGAAAACGAAACATATTCATCGAGACATTCCATTATTCGCCTCTTTTGCAGGTTCTGTCATAATCCTACTTCTGTTAGTAGCGGCATGTGACAACAAGGATTATAGTAAAGCGTCTCCTTTTGACAATGCCGTATATAAGATGCGGCAAAAAGTGAAGGATGTAGCTAACTTCACATTTAATAATCTCAAACAGACAGGGCAGCAAGAGCTTTCTGCTGTGTTGGCATACCCTGCCGAACAAGATATTGATGTTAATTTTCAGGTAGATCCTTCGTTGATAGGTTATTATAACGCGCGTCTCGGCACCAATTATGCAATGCTGGACGCTAAATATTATAAGTTTTCTACACAGCATGTCGTCATCCCCAAAGGAGACGTAAACTCGGAAGTCGTAACGATCGGTTTCTCCGACCTCACGGATTTGGACATTGACACTAATTTCCTGCTACCTGTCACTATTCAGCAAGCGTCAGGAGGTATGGGATTATTGAAGGGATCAAAAACTATTTGTTACATAGTACGTCGTTCCAGCGCCATTACTACAGCAGTGAGCCTTTCAAACAACTACTTTGAAGTTCCCGGATTCGAAAAAGACAGCCCTACGGCTGATGTGGTAAATGGGCTAACACAACTAACCTTCGAAGCCATTATCCGGGTAAATAGATTCGATCCTAAAAATGAGATTTCAACTATAATGGGTATAGAGCAATACTGTTTGTTCCGTTTGGGCGATTCAGGATTCCCAAACAGCAATTGCAGTTTGCCGCCAACGAGATTAAATTCCCCAAGGCAGACGAAGGAAAATTGTTGCAACCAAGCTGAATGGTATCATGTAGCCGTGACTTATGACACCGAAGCAAAGACTGCCGCTATCTACGTGGATGGCAAACTGCAGAGTACTATTGAGGACTACGGAACTGGTGAGCCCATTAATTTGGGCAAGCAAACCCGAGGAAAAGGACTTTATGTTTAAAATAGGACACTCCTATGGTGAGCCAGAGGATATGACTCGTCAATTAGATGGTGAAATCTGCAGAAGTACGAATATGGAACGTGATACGCTCACAGAAGAAATTTACAAAAATATGTATGATGTCGATCCTCAAACTACAGGTTTAAAAGCCTATTGGAAGTTTAATGAAGGCAAAGGGGATATAGCGAAAGACTATACAGAAAACGGTAATGATGCAAAAGCATATGCTAAAAGCTATTTGGCCGGAAGGCATTGAAGTGACACAGAAAAATAAGGAATAATAACGACCTAAAATTTCAATCTAAAACGCTGCCACATTTTTACTCCTACTTTAAGTTACATAAAAGGGAATAGTAAAATGTGACAGCGTTAATAATTAACTCTCTACTATAGAATAATTTAAATTGCCCCTGATGAATTTGCCAAAATATGCACAGATTCATTCACTGAAAATATAAAGTCAAAGAGTAGCCATTATCTAAAAAAAAGTCGTAGCTTTGCAATAACCTAAAAATTAAATTGATATGGAACAACAAGACAAATATGTACGCTTTGACTGGGCTGTGAAAAGACTTCTCCGCCAAAAGCAAATTTCGGCGTACTGGAAGGTTTCTTGACTGTCCTTCTCGGTGAAAACGTGAAAATCATAGAGATATTGGAAAGTGAAAGCAACCAACAAACAATCGATGATAAATTCAACCGGGTAGATATTAAAGCCAGAAACAGTAAGGACGAAATCATTATTGTAGAGATCCAAAATACACGGGAGCTCTATTATCTGGAACGTATCTTATACGGAGTGGCAAAAGCTATCACTGAACATATTTCTTTAGGAGAACGCTACTATGCGGTGAAAAAAAATATACTCTATCAGTATTCTATACTTCGATATCGGCAAGGGAGAAGATTATTTGTATCATGGACAAAACCACTTTATCGGAGTACATACAGGAGACAGGCTGGAAGTAACTACTAAAGAAAAAGACGCCATCGTCGATAAGATTCCGGCAGAAATCTTTCCGGAATATTTTCTAATTCGTGTGAATGAATTCGATAAAGTGGCCGTCACTCCATTGGAAGAATGGATTGAATACTTGAAAACTGGTTGCATTCGCCCCGATACAACAGCTCCCGGTCTGGAAGAAGCACGCCGGAAACTTATTTATTACAATATGTCCAAGGAAGAAAGACATGCCTACGACGAGCACCTTAGTGCCATCATGATACAAAATGATGTATTAGATGGAGCAAAACTGGAAGGGCGCATGGAAGGACGTATGGAGGGGGCGTATGGAAGGACGCATGGAAGGACGCATGGAAGAACGGCTCGAAATTGCCAGCAATCTGAAATCACAGGGAGTAGACATAACAGCTATCCAAAAGGCTACCGGACTTTCATTGGAAGAAATTCAAAAAGTTATAAATAACCAGATATTACACAATAATGCATATAATCTAGAGTCGCATAAGAAAATCATGCGACTCTTTTTTATCCCCATTGAAGACATTACAATCCGATATTGATAATTCTTCAATCAGAAATAGAAATATCAAATGGAAAAACGGTACACCTCTTTCACTCTTTTGTCACCTCACAACAACACAATCCTAACAAACCATAATTATATGTCACCGTTTATCGCTATAAGAACACCAAACAATAACAAACGATTAGACAACATTCATAACATCATCCACTTGTTACAACTTATCATTATTTTTACTTCGCAGGAATAAATCGTACTTCCTTTCTACCCATATATGAGAAAATATAAAATGGTACTCATCGAGATATTTATTGATAGTACCGAATATGCCACACGCTCTCCCCCACCTGTATTTTCATACAGTATATAAAACATTCAATAAACAAGAAATAGATCTATTATTGTCACTTGGAGGAAATTCACCATTTCCGAAAGAATGATTCAAACTGTTAGAATTCAGACTCTATATATAGACTTCACCTTCAACTATTCCCCCTCAAGATATAAATAATTACGAGTTTATATTTTGAGTTTATGAATGTACAACTATGAGATCATAGTTACAGTGAATTTCCTCTTTTATCCCCAACAAAGGAAATTGGTGTATCTCATCTAAGTGGCGCTATTAAAAACAAATTCATATGAAATATTCAATAACAACGTCAGCCCCTCGTTCCTGTCATCATGGCTATAACTCTTATTTATCAATTAAACTTTATCCCACTGTTCATTGTAGGAGGATTTTCTATTTATTGTATTTACTTCTATATCATTCTTATACAAAAAGGAAAAAAAATCGTTCAAAAGGATACACACATAAAAGTATATCCAAATACACTCCCATACAAATCATAGCCAATCAGGAAGAAACAAAAATAGACTCTTTATTCTGTAAAAAGTCTCATAAAAGAAAGTCTGTTAAACCCACTGTACTACTTGCTGACAGCAATATCGATTTCAGATCTTACCTGGAAACGCGTTTATCTGATCATTTTATTGTAAAAGCTTCGAAACGGTCTGGAAGCCCTAACATACATAAAGGAAGAATATCCAGACATTGTAGTCTGTGACACCATGCTGCATGGTATGTACGGCAATGAGCTTTCATCAAGATTGAAAACTTCCTGTGAAACTTCAATCATTCCCATTATCCTCTACGGCTCATATCTGAATGGAAGACAACGCAATACCAGAGAAACTTCTTTGGCCGATGTCTTTATAAATACACCTTTTCATATAGAAGACTTAAAATAGAGATGAACGTCCTGATTAAAAACAGCCGTTTTCTCCGAAAATCATTCCTGCAAAAAGTATTCGGAGAACAATTTCTAAAAATAGAAGAGGAGGAGGATACTTTGAGTGAAAAAAAATTACATATTTATCAACCTTGTAAAGGATTTCATTCTAAAAAAATATAGATCAGGAAAATTTGACTATAGATGAAGTCGCATCCGAATTGTGCATGAGCAGAACCACATTCTTTAATAAATGGAAATCGCTGACAGGAGAAGCACCTAAATATTTTATATACCGGATTCGTATGGAAAAAGCCCGTGAACTGTTGGAGAGTGGAAGATACTCTGTTAATGTGGTTCCGGAAATGATCGGATTGAGGAATCTGAAAACTTCCGCCACAAATACAAAGAATATTTTGGAATAACGCCAAGCGAATCTAGAATGAAAAAACAATAATATACAAAATCTGCTATTTGCTTAAAGGTCCCATCCATCGGGACCTTTGCAACAGCATTCTTGCAAAAAATATTCTGTTTTTATTTCCTTGTGCAGTATTTTACAATTACCGGCATTTACCCTATGTACGTACACCTTAATTTTGAAAATTAATAATCTAATTTTAAACAGTATGAAAACTTTAACTGAAATAAAAAAGTTCGTTGTTTTAATCGCTTAGTTTTATTTGTAGTGGCGTTGGGCCTGATTACCACTTTTACAGCATGTAGCAATGATGATGATTCAGACATTCCCGTATATTCTCTTAAAGATGTGGATGGAAATTATCCCGGTACCATGTTGACAGAGTCTGATCCGCCCGTTAACCCACAAACTAATTCCCCAAAAGAAGAACAGCCGGAAGGAGCCACCGTTACCGCTGAAGTAAAAGACAATCAGGTCATGATTAAAAAACTCCCGGTAGACGATCTCATCAAAAGTATCGTCGATGAAGAAACTGCCGGAATTATCATCGAAAATCTGGACGATATCAATTACAACATTCCTTATACCGCTGCCTTTAATGATGACAGTAAAGGCTCTATTCTACTCAATTAAAACCTGAACCTTTGGAAATAAAATATACTATCCCGACTCAAGCACAAGCAGACGGAGAAGAAGCTCCTCAAATTACGATAAAAGTAACCATAGAAGCGGAAGAAAAGGGCCAATATACATATAAAGACCAAAAAGCTTACATTTGAAATCAAAGCAACCAAAGTGGAAGTAGAAGGACAGCCGTTTGAAGAATTCTCGCCTACTACATTCAGTTTCGACATGGCCAAGAAGTGACTAACCGTATAAACTTTCCCAAAGTATTTTCATTATGATGGGAATTATCTCCCAAAAGAGTATGCCGTCACATGATGCGCATGCTCTTTTTTTTTTATACCTTTGTTGAAATAACCAACGATATGAAAATGACTACAACTGAAAACATACGGAAAGAGTTACAAGCATTAGCAGATTCCAAATATCAGGAATTTCACTCTTCCCTCCTTCCGGGAGCGAACAATATTCTCGGTGTACGTATCCCCCAACTGCGAATCATGACCAAAGAAATTATAAAAAAAGAGGACTGGCGTACGTTTGTAGAGTCAACCGATACGAACTATTATGAAGAAACAATGCTTCAGGGAATGATTATCGGACTGGCAAAAATGGAACTTGAAGAACAAATGAAATACGTAACGATGTTCATTCCCCGTATAGATAATTGGGCTGTATGCGACATTTTCTGCAGTGAACTGAAAACTGCCGTAAAAAAGGAAAAACCGTATGGCAATTTATCCAACCTTATCTGAAATCCTCTAAAGAATTTGAAATACGCTTCGGGATTGTGATGCTTTTCCACTATGTGGATGACGAACATATCGATTCGTTACTGGAATATGCCGATTTATTCAATCATGATGCTTATTATGCACGTATGGGTATGGCATGGATGCTATCATTGTGTTTCATCAAATTTCCCCAAAAGACAATGGAATATCTGAAACATAGTACATTGGATAACTGGACTTACAACAAAGCACTGCAAAAAACAATCGAGTCTTTCCGGGTAGACAAGGATACCAAACTTCGGAATATGAAAAGACGATAAAAAAAACACGGTGAACATCCCGCCATTAGCATTCCGTTCACCGTGCTTCTTATTCTTTCTATAGATACCACTTCTATCTTCGCACCTATTTATTTTTTGTTTGTAATACGGAGAAATACTAATTCCTCCTCACCTTTTTCCTTCTGCTTCTGCGCCTCTGTTGTTTCTGGCGGCTGTAACGCTGCCATCTTTATAAATCATCCAGCCACTCATCAATGCAACAACGACAAAGATAAGAATAGTTATGCCAACCCCCAAATTATCGCCCTTAATACGCGACCAAATATCAAGAACTTCTTTTGTCTGATCGCCAAAGTCACGAATCATGGCACATCGTTCTACCACTTTGCGATCCGGGTATTGTATCTTATCAATTTGTATGCAAAAGTAACTTAAATCGGCATAATAATGGAGGGTCGTGTCTGTTTTTCTCTTCCAGTATTTCGGGCGTAGCTATGGAACTTACATATCCGCAGAAATCCATATTCCGCAAAGCAATGTCCGGACGGCACATAAAATTGATGAAATAACTGGCTGCTTCCGGATTTCTGGCGTATTTCGGGATTACCCAACCGTCATACCAGATATTGCTCCCTTCCTCGGGAACTTCATAATCAAGTCCACTCCTACCGCATTTGCCTCTTCAATCGCCCATATCGCATCGCCACTCCAGGTCATATTCAGCCATGCTTTATTCTTCGTCATCATCTCCTTACCGAAGTCCGCTTCCCAACCGGCAATATTCGGTTTCAAGGCTTTCAATATTTTTCGGCCAGTTCCATTGCACGTGGAGAATAGTCGTTCATCAGGTCTTCCACCGTCACCGTCCCTTCTTCCAGCTCTTTGGCATGGGCATAGATAACAGCTGTTCCATAAGCGTCACGGTAACTGTCTTTCATCAGAATTTTTCCGGCGTACTTTTTTATTCCAAAGACAATCCCAGGACAGCGCTACCGAATCGGGTAATAAGCCCGGTTATACAGAATTCCAGCCGTTCCCCACATATAACATACAGCATAGCGGCTCGCCTGCTCACCCGGTTGGCTCAATTTATTGATTTGTTCGCGGATAAATGGAGCCACATTCTGCATATAATTAGGAGAATGGGCGAAATTCGTGTCAATAGGTAGCAACAAATGCTTCTTCAACATACGTTCAATGATATATTCCGAAGGACAAACCACGTCAAAATCCTCATGTCCTTTCTCTATTTTCGTCAACATGATTTCGTTGATATCGAATGTCTGGTAGACGATGCGGATATCTTCCCCTGTCTGCTCCTTATAGTACGCCTGGAAATCTTCAGTACACCTTCTCCTATGTAATCTGCCCAGTTGTAGATCTTAAGAACCCGCTCACGAGGTTCACCGGAATTATAACACCCGGTCAAGGCCAATAAGTAAGCAGCAGGATAGCGGGAATTATTCTTTTCATATTATTTACGTAGTAGCACATTTGATGGTCTATTAATCTTTTTCTTCGTTTTTCCTGCCCGGTAATTGATTACAACCAATAACGCCAGTACCACGACAAAAATGATAGCCGAAAGCGGGCGAAGTTCCGGGGTCAAACCTCCCTTGCGGGCATCGGCGTAGATATAAGTAGAAAGCGTTTCCAACCCTTGATTACCGATAGTGAAGACAGTTACGGCAAAATCATCGATTGAAAGCGTCAGTGCAAGCATAAAGCCGCTGATCATTCCCGGACGAATCTCCGGAATGATTACCTTCCGCAAAGCCTGCATAGGTGTAGCTCCCAAATCGAGGGCAGCTTCATAAATGTTCGGATTCATTTGCTTCAAACGGGGCAATACACTTAAAACAACGTACGGGGTACAAAAAGTAATATGAGCAAGCACTACGGTTGTGTAGCCTTGTGTGATTCCTAAAGAAACAAACAAAAGGAAAAGCGATATACCGGTGATGATATCTCCGTTCAGAATAGGAATACTATTCACAAAACTAATCGCTTTACGCGAACGGGATTTCAGATTAAAGATGCCGATAGCAGCCACACTACCCAGCAAAGTAGATGCCGTTGCAGCCAGCAGAGCAATAGTAATCGTGTTAATCAATGCATTCATCAAAGAATGATGCGTGCCTGTAGTGAAAAGCGAAGTATAAAGTTTTGTGGAAAACCAGTCCAGTTGCCCAGCACTTTCGCTTCTGTGAAAGAATAGATGACGATAATCACGATAGGAGAATAAAGCAACAACAGCAATATCCACAAGTAAACCTGCGCAAATATTTTCTTTACCATAGCCCGCCTCCTTCGTTTGAATTGTCCTTATCGTCTGTGCTGAAACAAAGTGAAGTAGCAGCAATCAGCAGCAACATAATAAGCGAAAGTGCCGCTCCATAGTTCCACATGCTGTTATTGATATTTTCCTGAATCGTTGTACCAAAGAGTTTGATGTTGTTCATCGTCAGCAACTCGGCAATGGCAAATGTCGAAATAGTCGGCATGAACACCATCATAATCCCACTCATCACACCCGGCATAGAAAGCGGAAGGACTGCTTTCAGAAAAGACTTGCAGGGGATTGGCTCCCAAATCCTGCGCCGCCTCAATATAGCTATGATCCATTTTTTGCAACGTATTATAAATAGGATAAATCATAAAAGGGGATAAAGTTATACACCATACCGAATATCAATGCTCCTTCACCCAACGGTACACTAAAGAAGTCGAACAGAGCAACAGTGGCTAGAGTCCGTACCAGAATATTCACCCACATGGGCAGGATAAACAACACCACCATTGTTCTGGAACGGTTCAGCTTGCTGTTGCTTAATATCCATGCAGCAGGATATCCCAGCAAAATACAAACAAGAGTAGTAATGATGGCAATACCTATGGAATAGACGAAGGTATTGATCGCTTCGGGATGTTCGAAGAACTTCTGAAAATTGGCGAGTGTCAGATGACCGTTATCATCGGTAAACGCATACACGACAATTAGGACCAACGGTATAATCACAAAGATCACCGAAAAAATAATGTAAGGGAGGGTCCAACTCTTACGTGATGACAAAAAGACTAAAAACCTCTTATTCACTTCCTTTCCTGTTAATCGGTTATTTTAATTACACGAATAGCATCCGGGGGATAGTAATACCCACACGGTCTCCGTCATCCCAGACATCGTTCGTATCCACAAACACATTCTCGTCCCAATCGGAAAAAACAGTCAGATGATAATGATCTCCCTTATAAAGAATAAATTTCACTTCACCTGTCAATGTACCGTCCTCTTCATTATCCTGAAGAACCACTTTGTCAAAGTCTACCTCCACTTTAACATCCTCATTGGATTCTATTCCTTCTACCGGAACACATTCGAAGTTACATCCCAGAAATTCCACATGAGTAGTATCCAGCATTTTCCCTTCAAAAGTGTTGCATCCACGCTCTTTCTTCATAATATGAATATCAAACGGCTTTACCAACAGACCGACTTCCGCTCCTACTTCAAAATGATGATAATCCTGTACGAGGAATTCATAACCTCCGCAAAGCACGGTCATTTCATAGTGGACACCTTTAAAAATAGAGGTCTGAACAACACCAGTCAACTGCGCCATCTCCGAAACGGGGAAGATATAAAGGTCTTCCGGACGAATGACTACGTCCACCGGAGTATTCTCACCGAAACCTTCGTCTACGCATTCAAATTCCGTACCACAAAAGCGTACCAGTTTGTCATGTATCATCGTTCCGTTGAGAATATTACTTTCTCCGATAAAATTCGCAACAAACGAATTGATAGGCTCATTATAAATATCAATCGGCGTACCGATCTGCTGGATTTTTCCTTCGCTCATCACGACAATCGTATCACTCAATGTCAAGGCTTCTTCTTGATCATGAGTTACATATACAAATGTAATACCCAGAGATTTATGCATTTCCTTCAGTTCCATCTGCATATCCTTGCGCATTTTGAGGTCGAGCGCAGCCAACGGTTCGTCGAGCAGCAGCACTTCCGGCTCATTGACAATAGCCCGAGCAATAGCCACACGCTGTTGCTGACCACCGGAAAGAGAATCGACATCACGGTATTCATAATCCGTCATACCTACCATTTTCAAAGCAGCTTTCACCTTCTTCCCAATAGTCTGTTTGGGTGTCTTTTTTCAACTTTAAACCAAAAGCAATGTTGTCGTATACATTCAAATGCGGAAATAGGGCATATTTCTGAAATACCGTATTCACCGGGCGTTTGTGGGGTGGAGTCTGTGTGATTTCCTTACCCGATATTCGGATTTCGCCTTCCGAAGCTGTCTGAAAACCGGCAATGAGACGCAACAATGTCGTTTTTCCGCAGCCGGAAGGTCCGAGAATCGTAACAAACTCGCCCTTTTTCACGTTCAGAGTTACATCATCCAAAGCTGTTTTGTCGCCAAAAAACTTCGATACATGGCTAACCTCAATGATGGATTTATCTTCTTCCATATTCATACTAAAGTTTGGGTTGCAAAGGTACACATTTCTGCGGTTTTCACCTACGTGTTAATCTAATATAACAGTGTTTTTCGGTGCCAGAGAGAAAAATAATCTATCTTTGCATAAATATTTATTCACTAATCTTACAAAAGCATGAAAAAGTTTACTTATTTAGTTATTGCAACGGCCGCGTTGGGTATGGTAGCTTGTACCGGTGGAAACAAAGCCGGATACGTTATCACAGGTACAGTAGAAGGCGCTAGTGACGGCGACACTGTCTACCTTCAGGAAGCCAATGGCAGAAATCTGGTCAAACTCGATACAGCCGTTATCACAAAAGGAACTTTTACCTTTGAAGGTACACAAGATTCTGTTGTCAGCCGTTATATCACTTGTGAAGTGGACGGAGAACCTTTAATGATTGACTTCTTCCTCGAAAACGGAAAGATTAACGTTGCCTTAACCAAAGACAATGATTCTGCTACCGGTACTGCAAACAATGATGCATATCAAATTGTCAGAGCTCAAATCAACGACATCAGCAAAAAAATGAATGCTATCTACCAATCAATGGGTGACAGTTCTTTGAGTGATGAACAGAAAGAAGCCAAGCAAAAAAGAGGGTGCCCAACTGGAAGAAGAATATGATAAAGTAATCAAAGAAGGTGTACAGAAAAACATCACCAACCCGGTAGGTGTATTCTTGTTCAAACAGACTTTCTACAATAACTCTACTGCTGAAAACGAAGCATTACTGCAACAAATCCCGGCTAACTTCCAGAACGATGAAACAATTGTAAAAATCAAAGAACTGACTGACAAGCAGAAGAAAACTGCCGTAGGTACTAAGTTCATTGACTTCGAAATGCAGACTCCGGAAGGAAAAACTGTGAAACTGTCTGATTACGCAGGTAAGGGTAAAGTGGTACTGGTTGATTTCTGGGCAAGTTGGTGCGGTCCCTTGTCGTCGTGAAATGCCAAACTTGGTGGAAGCTTATGCTAAATTCAAAGGCAAAAACTTCGAAATCGTAGGTGTATCTCTCGATCAGGACGGTGCTGCCTGGAAAGAAGCGATCAAAAAGCTGAACATGACTTGGCCGCAAATGTCCGACCTTAAATTCTGGCAGAGTGAAGGTGCACAACTTTACGCCGTAAACAGTATTCCTCACACTGTTCTGATCGATGGCAGTGTACTAAATTATCGCTCGCGGTTTGCATGGAGAAGAACTTCAGGCTAAAATTGCAGAAGCTGTAAAATAACAGATCGAAAGAGAAAGTTTTTAAAGGCTTTAAAGTTCAAACAAGGGGCTGTTCGAAAAGCCTTGATCCTATAAAATCACGCTTACTACGACATGTTGCAGTAAGCGTGATTTTTCTTTTTAGAGACTTTCAGATGGTTTCTTGCTTATTAAAAACTTCACAAGTCAGCAACCAAACAGATAAAATTCAGCCCCTGTAATTCTCGAAAGAACACAGGGGCTGAATCTATATATGAAAGTAAGGAAGAAGGACTTCCCCTACTTTTATTTCAAACAAATTAGATAAACCAACGCACATAACAGAAGTCCTGACGATGCGGAAGTTCCGGGTTCTTCGGGAACATACGGTAAGACACCTTAAAGCTACCGGCATTTGACAGGCTATGTTTAACTTGGAATGTATACAAGTCACCTTCTTTCTTGATAACGCTGAACGGTTCTACAGAGTAAACGTGTTGTTTACCATCCGCAGTTGTATAAGTAGTTACCAGTTCAAGCCCTATAGCATCATTCAAGCCTTTTTCATCGATTACGTAAGTAATAGTATATTCTTTTTCCGCTTTCGATATCACCGGTCTTTCAAATCTTCCAGCTTGTCGCAAGATACGATTTCGATAGAATCCCACTTGGCAACGACTTCTTCTTTCCATGCAGCAATTTCTTTTGCTTTTGCATTGTCATTAGCAGACAACATCTGGAAACGTTTCGCCAGTTTGCAATAGAATTTGCTATAGTAGTCATCCAATTGGCGTTTCATCGTATAGTGGGGAGCAATCTGAGCGATAGAATTCTTCACTACCTTAATCCAGCCTTCCGAATATCCCTTCTTATTGCGAGCATAGTACAACGGAAGAATTTCTGTTTCAAGGATACTGTAAATAGTAGCAGCATCTAATTGATCCTGATGTTCCTGGTTCTGGTAAGTACGTTTTTCAGTCAATGCCCATCCGGCACCTTCACGATAACCTTCCAGCCACCATCCGTCCAATACAGAGAAGTTAACCACACCGTTCATCAAGGCTTTTTCACCTGATGTACCAGATGCTTCCAATGGACGTGTCGGAGTATTCATCCAGATATCTACGCCAGATACCAGGCGACGCGCCAGCTTCATATCGTAGTTTTCGAAGAAAATAATCTTTCCTAAGAATTCGGGACGACGTGAAATCTCGATAATTTTCTTGATCAATCCCTGACCAGCACCATCGTGCGGGTGAGCCTTACCTGTAAACAGGAACTGCACCGGATAATCGGGGTTGTTTACGATCTTGGAAAGACGATCCAAGTCAGTAAACAACAGGTGCGCACGCTTGTAAGTAGCGAAACGACGACCGAAACCAATCAGTAACGCATTCGGGTTAATCTTGTCCATCAATGAAACGATGCGCGAAGGATCTCCCTGATTTTTCAGCCATGTATCACGGAATGATTTGCGGATATAATCCACCAACTTATTCTTCATCGTCATACGAGTCTTCCAGATCTCTTCATCGGGTACATTATAGATGGCTTCCCAAATCTTAGGATTCGACTGGTCATACCAGAAGTTCTCGTTGAAATATTTAAAGTACAGTTGTTTCCATTCGGTTGCACTCCAAGTGGGGAAGTGAACACCATTAGTCACATAACCTACATGTCTTTCTTCGGGGAAGTACCCCTTCCAAATAGTGGAGAACATTTCTTGAGAAACTTTTCCGTGGAGCCAGCTCACACCGTTTACTTCCTGAGAAGTGTTGCAGGCAAATACCGACATACAGAAACGTTCGCCCTTGTCGCCCGGATTGTTACGTCCAAGATCCATCAGGTCGTCCCAGCTAATACCCATTCTGGCAGGATAACCACCCATATATTTGCCGAACAAACCTTCGTCAAAATAGTCGTGACCTGCAGGCACCGGAGTATGAACAGTATAAAGAGAAGAAGCGCGAACCAACTCGATAGCCTGATCGAATGTCAATCCAGTAGCTACATAGTCACAGATACGCTGAACATTAATCAGTGCAGCATGTCCCTCATTACAGTGATAGACATCTTTCTTGATACCCAGAGCTTTCAGAGTCAGGATACCACCGATACCCAACAAGATTTCCTGTTTCAGACGGTTTTCCCAGTCGCCACCATAAAGCTGGTGAGTGATAGGACGGTCGAATTCGCTGTTCATTTCATTATCCGTATCAAGCAGATACAAAAGAAATACGTCCTACGTTTACACGCCATACGTTAGCATGAACATAATAATCAAGATAAGGAACGTCAACTATCAACGGCTGACCATTCGCATCCATTACACGTTCGATAGGAAGTTGACCGAAGTTTTGTGCTTCATAGTTGGCAATCTGCTGACCGTCCATAGACAACGTCTGAGTAAAGTAACCGTAACGATACAAGAAACCTACCGCACAAAGATCTACATTGCTGTCAGAAGCTTCTTTCAAGTAGTCACCGGCCAACACACCCAGACCACCAGAATATATTTTCAGGACGCTACTTAAACCATATTCCATGCTGAAATAGGCTACTGACGGACGGGTTTCATCCGATTTCACATCCATGTAATCTCTGAATTTTGTATAAACATCATTCATTCTCCTCAGAATCACCTTGTCTTTTGCCAAAGCCTCCAACTTCTCGTAGCTCATGCGCTCCAACAACAATACGGGATTCTGTCCACATTCTTTCCAAAGTTCCGGATCTAGATCTCTAAACAATTCTGTCGCTTCAAAATTCCATGCCCACCAAATGTTACGTGCAATTTCAGACAATCTCTCCAACTCTACCGGTATACGTGACTTCACTGTAACCTCTTTCCAGTTGGGAGTATTCACATTACTAACTTTAATTTTCATAATGTTCTTATTTACTTATTGATGAATAATTTTTTCTTAACTCAACTGACGCTTCATCGCCTTACACAAAGCAATATCATAAGCCTCATAATAATATTGTATAAAGTGCTTCCATAAAGCCTGTTCTGCAACTTCAGCAGCACGCTTACGGATTTCCTTCACCTCTTTATCCGTCTTATCCGCAAACAACGTAATGTAGTGATTGTCGGCACATGGAAAGCTACACTTTCCAGCGGAGTATATCCCCACGGTTCGTAATAAGAAGCATAGACACTCAAATCCTGTCCCCAGCAATATATCATAATATTCTTTATTCATGATACCATCACGACCATCCAGATAACAAGGAACAAAAATCACCTTTACCTTATCTTCCGGACGATTGCCCATTCCCCAGATATTTCAACATGTCCAACACCTGGTCATGAGTCATATTATGCAGCCAATGAGTGATAAACGGTACTTCGAGGGGAGGTGTCGAACTTATCTTTGCTCTTCAAACGTGCCTGCAAATCCTCGCGAGGCTCTCCCACCCAACCGGGTACATTGA
>VOFG01003629.1_pt1 | contig 24780 bp, 41 predicted proteins | sample 5384171 | NCBI WGS metagenome assembly VOFG01 (sample SAMN12384726, study PRJNA508395) | human gut metagenome | isolation source: healthy gut F | host: Homo sapiens | reverse complement strand
CCGGCCTGTGCCACACTCATCGAACATCACTGCGCCGCACATCTGGGCAGAACAGCTTGGTGAGCAAGTAATCGTCCTCGGCCTTGTGACGGGCAGGAGCGCGGCTGTTCTTTTTTGATTTTCAGCTGCACTTCCTCAAACAAATCCTTGTCCACGATGGCCGGGATACTGTCGGGCATCACAATGTCCTTTTTGAAGTGGTTTTCTCCGATGTACCGTTTGTTCGTCAGCAGCGTCTGAACACTGTTGTAGGTGAACTTCTGGTTGCGGTTCAACAAAGCTTACAGCACACAGCTGATTTTTAACTTATGCACTTGCAATTCAGTTTGCAAAGGTTCGTGGACAGATTACGGAAGAACAGTATACAGGATATATTGAAGAGCTACAGACAATTCCGGATAAGATCAGTAAGATTATTGCAGATAAGAGAGAATCCAGTGGTTCGCGGCAAAAGCAGGCCTAATGCAAAGACGCATTTTTCGTAGGAAGAGGAATTGATTATGCAATCAGTCTGGAAGGCTGACCTGAAGATGAAAAGAAATCAGTTATATCCATTCTGAGGCATATGCAAAGCAGGAGAGTTGAAACACGGAACCATTTCTCTGGGATTGAAGATGGAACACTGTTAATCAGAGTGCTGACAGCCAGAGATCTCTATGAGAAGACAGTCACAATATGGTAGAATGTAAGAGCCGTGAGCGTACCTTATGGGATTGACTACATTTATTCATTACAATATTGAGGATACAGCAGATTTCACTACTGTTTATATTCCAAAGACAGATCCACTTTTTGCAACACTTGCAGTTAGTTCCAGATTACAGTTGATGGGATATTATGTGAGCGTGGCAAAGGGATTAGACGTAGATAAGTCAGAGAAACCTTGCAAAGAGTGTAACAGGAATAAGAATAATAGAACAGATGTTAATTGAGTGACATAGTGTTTATTTAAAATGCTATGTCTTTCTTTTTTTTATAAAAATGAAGCCTCCCACTTAAGTGAGCCTCTATTTTTTATGAGAGTTCGACAAATTTTATACCTATGATATCTGTTCAGATACAAAATGTTCAATTTGAAAATGATCCAATACTGGGATTACTCAGTCTTCACTGTCTTCGTCATCAGCAATTGCAATATGTGATTCAGTTAAGCAGTAACAACAAAGTTGTTCTAGGATCTGTAAACCGCGGACATCTTTTATCCTGTGCAAGTGACAGATCTTTTTACTTTTTAATCGTATCGCCGATACGGGTTCTGCTACATCAATTTCAACTTTGTCAACAAGTGCAGATGGAAGTGCTTTTATAAGAAACTTCCTCTAACTGTTGAGCTCCACAATACACCAGTTGCCAGTTTGTCATGGTTTACAAGTACGATCTCTGCAACAGAGTGTACAACTTCATCTTTGACAAGAGCCTGAAATCCATCTCATCTACTCTGCCTTTTAATGGGTTATAATCAACCTCTTTGATCAATACATTGTGGGATTCGCCGTCAATATCCAACATGATCTGGCTTCCTTTATTGCTCGTCTTTTCAGGCGGTCAACTGCGGCGGTCATTTTACTGGAATGGACTCTTTCATCTCTTTGCCGAATACGTTACCTGTAACGTAGCCTTCTCTTCTTAATCTTTTGCCTTTGTGTCCATTGTTCTTTTTCAGCTTTTTAAAGTATTCATTTGACTTTTCCTCCAAGTCTGAATAATTTTATGAGTTCTATTTGTTACAACTGTAGTATAGCACCTGCACAATATTATGATTAACCAAAAAAATAAAAAAACAGAGAAAAAGATTATGCAAAATAGACAAAGTGCTAAGACCTGATGTTTCATGTATAACGGATGAAACAGATGAATAATGTTACCAGGTCGTTACCAGGTGACGTTAACGGGCAAGAAAGCATATATTGACAAATATTCATTTTTAGTATAATTAATACAATGCTCTCGAAAGTGAGAGCGTTCTTTGATTATAGAAAGGAGAGAGAACATGACAACAACAGTATCTATATTAATTGCATTTGGCGTCTATCTTTTTGGGAATGATCGGAATTGGAATCTGGAGCATGAGACAGACGAAGGGGGGCAGACGATTTCTTTCCTCGAGGACGAGGACTTTCCGCTCCGGTAGTCGGATGTCTGCACAGGCATCTGACATGAAAGCGGCTGGTTGCTGATGGGACTTCCGGGCTCTGTATATGCACTTGGAACCGGGCAGGCATGGATCGCCGTAGGACTTGGACTTGGAACGATTGCTAACTGGCTTATTATCGCAAGACCACTTCGTGCATATACAATTGTAGCGGGAAATTCTATGACGCCTCCGAATTTTTCGAAACCGTTATCACGATGAAAAAGAAGATTTTACTTGGTATTTCAGTTATTATCGTCATTTTTCTTTCTGGTATATACAGCTTCCGCGCTGGCAAGCGGAGGTAAGCTTTTTAACACTGTATTTGGATTGGATTACCATATAGCTTTATTTCTGGGTGCGGCAGTTATTCTGATCTACACATTATGGGAGGATTTCTGCAGTGTGTTCTACAGATTTCTTCCAGGGATTACTGATGTTGATTGCAATTCTTGCAGTGCCGGTGCTGACATGGGATTTGTAGGTGGTTTTCCAACATGCTTGCAAATACAGGAGTGAATCCGGACAATTACTAAGCTTTACATATAATGGAGATCATCCGATCACAGCGGTAGAGATTATTTCTAATATGGCATGGGGACTTGGATATTGTGGTATGCCACATATCTGATCCGTTTTATGGCAATCCGCAGTGAGAAAGAACTGAAGAAATCTTCTGGCAATTGCAATTGTGTGGGTTGTACTTTCCCTTGGATTTACGATTGCGATCGGACTGCTCGGACGTGCTTTCTCTATCCGGAGATTCTCGGAGTAACAGGGGGCACCATCAGCAGAGTCAGTATTTATTGAGATGATCCAGAAGGTTTTCATTGAAAAGATTCCGATTCCATTGATTGCAGGATTGTTTATCTGTGGGATCTGGCAGCTGTAATGTCAACTGCAGATTCACAGCTTCTGGTATGTTCTTCTTCCGTATCTAAAGACATTTACAGAACATTCTGAATCCGGAAGCTTCTGATAAGAAGGTATTAAATGTAGCACGTATGACAACATTTGGCGTAGCTGTAGTAGCATTTTTCATCGCATGGGATCCGAACAGTTCTATCATGGACCTGGTATCTGATGCATGGGCAGGACTTGGAGCAAAGATTTGGTCCGCTTGTCGTTATGAGCCTCTTCTGGCGCAGAACGAATCTTCCGGGAGCAGTGGCGGGACTGGTGTCGGAGCAGCGACTGTGCTGATCTGGGGATTATCTTCCAATTGTAAATGGACAGACAATTGGAAATGCAACAGGAATTTATTCTTTGTTAGTCGGATTTGTTATCAGCCTGTTCTTTATCGTAATCGTCAGCATGGTTACAAAAGCACCGGACGAGACAATTCTTGCGCAGTTTGATGAATATAAAAATACGAAGAAAAGATATGTAAGAATAGAAGTAAAATAATAAAAGAAATGTAAGTATAAGGTCGCTATATGGCTAATGTTAACTTCATGACATTGGCTGTATGGCGCCTTTTTCGTTGCCAAGCATACGACAAAAGGTCTGTGGACCTTTTTTAACATAACAGAAATGTTAAATTATCTATATTTGATATAATATTAACTCAATTTCATAAAAATAGTTTGTTTTTTTAACTATCAATTGTATTATTTATAGAAAATTGTAGAAAAATAGTAGAATAACATTGAATTGAGTGTAAAAATGTGATATGGTACGTTATACAAGAAAAGGCTTACTGAAAGGGAGAAAGGAAATATGGGATTTTAACAGGTAAGACAGCGATCATCACAGGAGCAGGACGCGCGGTGATTAAGTGATGGCAGATGTGGATCTATCGGATATGGAATCGCAACTGCATATGCAAAAGAGGGGGCAAATCTTGTTATTACAGGACGTAATGTGCAGAAACTGACAGATGCAAAAGAAAAATTAGAGAGACTGTACGGAATAAAAGTACTTCCGGTACAGGCAGACGTATCTGCAGGCGCAGATAATAAAGCAGTTGTTGACAATGTTGTGAAACAGGCAATCGATACATTTGGACGAATCGATGTGCTGATCAACAATGCACAGGCTTCAGCATCTGGAGTTACACTGGCAGATCACGCAGGAACAGTTCGATCTGGCAATGTATTCAGGATTGTATGCAGTATTTTATTATATGCAGGCATGCTATCCATACCTGAAAGAGACAAAAAGGAAGCGTTATCAACTTTGCTTCCGGTGCAGGACTTTTCGGTAATTATGGTCAATGTGCATATGCGCGCAGCAAAAGAAGGAATCCGTGGACTTACAAGAGTTGCAGCAACTGAGTGGGGACCGGACGGAATCAATGTCAACATCGTATGCCCACTTGCATGGACTGCACAGCTTGAAAAATTCCAGCAGGCATATCCGGATGCATTTAAAGCAAATGTAAAGATGCCGCCGGCAGGTCACTATGCAGACGCAGAGAAAGAGATCGGAAGAGTGTGTGTACAGCTTGCATCTCCTGACTTCAAATATATGAATGGTGAGACAATTACACTGGAAGGTGGAATGGGTCAGAGACCATAAATAAGAATTTATCAATAAAAGATGCATGATCGCAGAAAAAGATTCTGCAGTCGTGCATCTTTTTTTCTTTAAATATCCCCCGTCAAATGTGATGATCTGTCCGGTGAGATATTCTGGCGCGCAGATCAGTTTCCACCATTTCAGCAACTTCTTCAGGGTGGCGAAGCGTCCGGCCGGGATATCTTCCGCAAGTTCTGCCCGCTCTGCTTCGTCTAATTGTTTATTCATTTCGGTATCGATGACACCACATGCAAGAGCATTGACTGGAATTTTACTTCTTGCCAGTTCTTTGGCAAGTGCCTGGAGTGAGCCCGCCGACACCGGCTTTGGAAGCAGAGTAAGCCGCTTCACAGGATGCACCGTTTACGCCCCACATGGAGGAAATGTTGATGATCCTTCCGCTTCCGTGTGACAGCATAGGAGGAATGGCAGCACGGCAGCAGTAGAAAGACGGAGGAGATTACTGAAAGCACCTTGTCCCAGTCTTCATCAGTCATATCCATGAGAAGCCCGATGTGGGAAATCCCGGCATTGTTTACCAGTACATCCAGATGGTCACAGGTCTTGGGCAATCGTATGGAAGATTTTTCGTACAGTATCAGGATTTCCAATGTCACCTGGCACCAGTGTACATGTGCCGATCGTTTTCAATTTCTTGTCTGGTTTCTTCCAGTGCGTCTAAAGAGCGGGCGCAGTTCAGAAAGATATGATAGCCCTCAGCCACGAGCCGAAGGGCGATCGCACGTCCGATGCCACGGGAAGAGCCGGTAACAAATGCATATTTTTGTGTATATTCAGACATAATGACCTCCAGGAAAAACGTTTTTATGCATTACAGTTGAGGCGAAAATCCACAACATCATCTTATAAATACATATTTATATTTATTATATACTGAATGATTGATATTTGAAGAACGAGATGCTATTATTTAAATAATAGTTGATAAGCATGCTTGTAATATAGGACTTATCAATAAGACAGTTGACTGGCAGCGAATATGGGGATAAAATTTTGAACGAATTAGAAAAAGAAAGGGCAGATGGTCGCCCGTGCGATTGCATTTGCTACAAAGGCACATGAGGGGCAGTTCCGAAAAGGGACGAAAAGACCGTATATTGTTCATCCATTGGAGGTGGGTGAGATTGTCGCAACACTGACTTTTGATGAGGAGATTATCAGTGCAGCGCTTTTGCATGATACAATCGAGGATTGCCAGGGAATTACACGGGAAGTACTGGCGCAGGAGTTTTCTGAGCGTGTGGCGCGCTGGTGGCTCAGGAGAGCGAAGACAAGTCAAAAACATGGCTTGAGCGCAAGAGTCATACGATTGAGCATTTAAAATATGCACCGTATGAGGTGCGTATGATTGGTCTGGCAGACAAGCTTTCTAATATCCGTGATATCGACAGGGATTATCCGGTCATGGGAGAAGAGTTGTGGAATCGTTTCCGAATGAAAGAAAAGAACACGATTGGCTGGTATTACAAAGGATTGCGGGAATCTCTGCGCGAAGGATTTGAGCAGGAAGAAGCATTTCGCGAGTACAGTTATCTGGTAGATAAGAATTTTGGGATAGATGACTCATCTCACATCTGATATAGCTGTGTGTAAAAGGGACGCTTCAGATTTATAACAGAATCTGAAGCGTCTCCTTTGTTGTTGCCAGTTAATTGAGGAACCGGGCGACCACAATGTTTGATTAAGTGCTGTTCGCACTTAAAATTTGGGTTGGGTAAAATTAATAATACAATAAAAAATTTGATTAAATTATATTGCAAAATTATGATAATATCAAGACATTTTTGCAAAATAAAAAATTTTTTACATGCTCTTGGAAATTTCTTCACAAGTTTTCATGGCTTCGATTACGGAGCTGCGGAAGCCTTTTTCTTCAGGACACGGACAGCTTCAATAGTTGTTCCTGCCGGGGAACATACCATATCTTTTAACTCACCTGGATGCTTTCCGGTTTCCAGAACCATTTTCGCACTTCAAGAACTGCCTGGGCAGCGAACTGGTAAGCCTGAGCTCTTGGCATACCACCGGAAACGGCTGCATCAGCCATAGCTTCGATAAACATAAATACATAAGCCGGGGAGCTTCCGCTAACAGAAACGACGGTGTCCATCAGGCGCTCTGGAATGATCTCAACGCGTCGAAACTCTCCAGAAGTGTGAGGACATAAGCAATCTCTTCTTTTGTCATATATTCATTCCGGGCATGCGGCAGTCATACCTGCTCCCACAAGCGCCGGAGTATTTGGCATTGTACGGACAATTTTACATTTTTACCAAACTGTTCCTTTAACCACGCCAAAGTTTTGCCTGGTGCGATTGTGATAATGATCTGATCTTCACGAACATCATCTTTGATTTCGGCAATTACCTCTGCATAGAACTGCGGTTTTACAGATAAAATGACAATATCAGAACTATTGATAACTTCATGGTTGTCAGCAGTTACCTGAATTTTGAACTGTTCTTTTACACGCTCGCGTCCAGCTTCCATGACATCTGCTCGATAATATCATTTGCAGGGATGATCTGATTCTTTATAATACCGCCCATAATAGCAGACGCCATATTTCCAGTGCCGATAAAACCTAATTTCATAGTGATTCCTTCTTTCTTATTATTTGCCTTGCCCATGTTCGTTCATTTCCGGGTGGAAAATGTGTAGTTTAACCGTATTGCTAAGATTCGTTTGGTAATCATTTTCCAGGCATCTTAGGAAAATAATAGCATTCTGGAAAAATGAAGTCAATCCGAAGTTAAAGGAATCGCTCTTGCGCGTTTTGGCAGGGATGACATTGTGAGACTCGCTCTTGTAGGAAGTAACAGAGTTGGATATAATATACAAGAAATAATTTTGCATTTGCATTTTTGAAATTAAGTGAAAATATATAGAAATTTGGTTAGGAAGTGACTGAATATGAAAAAGAACTGGATTATTTTACAATAGAAGGGTGCTACGGAGGCAATCAGGACTGGTTCACGAATCTGGTTATGCATATGGGTGGCTGTGCTGCAGCGACCGCATGCGACAGTTGCATTTATTTCGGACTTCAGAATGAAAAGATGAAGCCGCTTTATCCATTCGATATAGAATGCCTTACAAAAGAAGATTATAAGGCATTCAGCCAGATCATGAAACCTTACCTCAAACCACGTGCTGGCGGTGTACGGAAGCTTAGCTGGTTCGTGGAAGGTCTTGGACGATATATTCAAGATGTAAATGAAGCGAAACACACGGATATTTACATCAGGATGGAAGAATTCTGTGGTGATCATACATGGCAGGAAGCAGCTATATTTATTAAAGAACAACTAGATCAGGACATTCCTGTACCGTACCTGCTTTTGCGCCATCAGAACGAAGCCTACAAAGACTATATCTGGCATTGGTTCCTGCTCACCGGATACGAAGAAAAGATGGAAAAATGTACATCAAAACAGCAACTTATGGGGAAAGCGACACCTTCGAACTTGAAGACTTCTGGAACACCGGCTGCGAAGAAAAAAGGAGGCCTCATACGCCTTACACCACACTACAATTAATTAGGCAACGTGTTTGACCATCCAGATTTCAGATATAGAATATAACAATAGAATATATCAATACCAGGAAATATTGACGATACACCTAACCTACGCTACAATATTACTCAGGATTTTCGAAAATTACCGGGAACAGAATGACTGCAAATTTAGATTCGCTTTTCAGGTAATTTCCAACAATCTGAGAAAAATTAAAATAAAAATATAGAAGAAAGAGGTATACAACATGGCAAACCCAATCGTAACATTTGAAATGGAAAACGGTGACATTATGAAAGCAGAATTATATCCGGACATTGCTCCGAACACAGTGAACAACTTTATTTCACTGGTTCAGAACGGATTCTATGACGGACTCATCTTCCACAGAGTGATTCGTGGATTCATGATCCAGGGTGGATGCCCGGATGGAACAGGCATGGGCGGTCAGGATACACGATCAAAGGCGAGTTCTCACAGAATGGTTTTGCAAATGATTTAAGACACACAGAGGGTGTTCTTTCTATAAGTAAAACAATGCATCCGGATTCAGCAGGTTCCCCAGTTCTTCATTATGCACAAGAATTCCCCGCATCTGGACGGAGCTTACGCTGCATTTGGTAAGATCATTGAAGGAATGGATGTTGTAAACAAGATTGCTGAGACAGCAACCGATTACAGTGACAGACCACTGGAAGAGCAGAAGATGAAAAAAAGTTACGGTAGACACAATGGAGTAGAATACCCGGCTCCGGAGAGTTTAAGATAAAAAGTAAACAGTTAAATTAGAGGAGGCACAAAAAGCCCATGGATATGATACAGACAGACAAGCTGGTATTTGAATATGACAAACAGGATGAAGATGGCAATATTATCGGCAAGTCCCGGGCAATCGATGAGGTGGATATCGATGTGAAAGAAGGGCAGTTTATTGCAATTCTTGGTCATAACGGTTCAGGAAAGTCCACATTTGCAAAACATATAAATGCGCTTCTTGTGCCAACTGATGGAACGGATGTGGGTAGACGGACGTGACAAAAAGATCCGGAACGAGCTGTGGAATGTAAGACAGAGTGCGGGCATGGTTTTCAGAATCCAGACAATCAGATTATCGGAACGGTCGTGGAGGAAGATGTTGGATTTGGCCCGGAGAATCTGGGCGTACCAACCGACGAAATCTGGAAACGTGTAGAAGACAGTTTGAAATCTGTTGGAATGATTTCTTACCGGCATCATTCACCAAATAAGCTTTCCGGTGGACAGAAGCAGCGTGTAGCAATTGCCAGGGGTCATCGCTATGGAGCCGAAAATGCATCGTTCTTGATGAGCCGACAGCTATGCTGGACCCGATGGGGAGAAAAGAAGTTTTAAAAACAGTGCAGAAGTTAAAGAGAGCAGAAGAAAGTTACGGTTATACTGATCACACATTATATGGAAGAAGTGGTCGATGCAGACAAGATTTATGTTATGGATCACGGGCATGTAGTGATGGAAGGAACACCGAAAGAAATCTTCTCTCAGGTCGATACATTGAAGCACTACAGATTAGATGTTCCGCAGGTGACGATTCTTGCGGACGAGCTTAAGAAACGAGGACTTGACATTCCGGATGGAATTTTGACGAAGGAAGAACTGGTGGAGGCATTATGTCAATTAAAATAGAACATTTGAATTATGTATACAGTGAAGGCACAGCCTACGAAAACATGCGTTAAAAAACATTTGCCTGGAGATTCCACATGGAGAATTTGTGGGGATCATCGGACATACAGGTTCCGAAAGTCTACGCTGATCCAGCATCTGAATGGACTGATCAAAGGAACAAGCGGAGCCATCTATTATAATGGAGAGAACATTTACCAGGATGGGTACGATATGCGGGCACTCAGAAGCCAGGTGGGACTTGTGTTTCAATATCCGGAGCATCAGTTATTTGAAATAGATGTGCTGACAGATGTGTGTTTTGGACCGAAGAATCAGGGATTGTCACAGCAAGAGTGTGAGGCACGGGCGCTGGAGGCATTGAAGCTTGTAGGATTAAAAGAAAAATATTATAAATCATCACCATTTGAACTCTCAGGAGGGCAGAAGCGAAGAGTTGCAATTGCCGGGGTACTGGCAATGCGTCCGAAGGTGCTTGTACTGGACGAGCCGACTGCGGGATTAGATCCGAAGGGGGCGCGACGAGATTCTGGATCAGATTGCATATCTGCACAAGGAATCGGATCTGACGGTTATTCTGGTTTCCCATAGTATGGAGGATATCGCCAGATATGCGGATCGGTTGATTGTGATGAACAGTGGTGAAGTGATGTATAATGATACCCCGAAAAATGTGTTCGCACATTATCAGGAACTGGAGAAGGTCGGACTTGCAGCACCGCAGGTGACATACATTATGCATGATCTGAAGATGAAAGGATTCCCGGTAGGTGTGACTGCTACAACTGTAGAAGAGGCAAGAGATGAGATTATGCATGCATTAGGAAGACAATAGCAAAAAAAGATAAAAAGGCTTGTAAATAGATATTGGAGATATAAAAAATGATTCGAGACATTACAATAGGACAATATTATCCGGCAAAAAGTATATTGCACAGACTGGATCCAAGAGTGAAGGTTGTATCCACACTTTTATTCTTGATTTCATTATTCCTGTTTCGAGTATTCCAGGATACATCATTGCGACCGCATTTCTTGTGATGGTAGTACGTTTGTCAAAAGTACCGTTTGGTTATATTGTGAAAGGTCTGAAGCCGATTATCATGATTTTGATGTTGACGGTATTATTTCAGTTGTTCCTGACAAGAGGCGGTGACACATTAGTTCACTGGTGGATTTTTACAATCACAGAAGAAGGACTGGTAAATGCGGTGTATATGGCGATCCGATTGATTTATCTGATTATTGGATCATCATTAATGACATTTACAACGACGCCGAATGAGTTGACAGATGCTATTGAGAAGCCGCTTGGACCGTTGAACAAAATTCATATTCCGGTTCACGAGATTGCTATGACAATGTCTATAGCACTTCGCTTTATCCCGATTCTTCTGGAGGAGACGGACAAGATTATGAAGGCACAGATTGCCAGAGGTGCAGATTTTGAAAGTGGAAATATGCTTCAAAGAGCAAAAAGCTATGATTCCAATCCTTGTACCGCTTTTTTGTATCTGCGTTCCGCCATGCAAATGACCTTGCCATGGCGATGGAGGCAAGATGCTACCACGGAGGAGAAGGACGTACGAAGATGAAACCGCTTCGTTATGTGAGCCGTGACCGTGTGGCCTATGCAATTGTGATTCTTTATGTGGCAAAGCAGTATTCGTGATTGGAAGATATGTACCGTTTCATATCTGGATTTTTTAACAGGAGGTTTTGAAGAGGAGAAGAATTCGGATAGTAGTTGCCTATGACGGTACCAATTACTGTGGCTGGCAGATTCAGCCGAACGGTATTACAATAGAAGAAATCCTAAATAGACAGATCAGTAAACTGACCGGAGAAGATATCGATCATAGGTGCAAGCCGGACAGATTCCGGAGCACATGCACTTGGAAATGTAGCCGTTTTTTGATACAGAATCCCGGATTCCGGGAGACCGGTTCGCATATGCACTGAATCAGAAGATGCCGGAAGATATTAGTGATCGTAAGATCTGACGAAGTGCAGATAGATTGGCATCCGAGATATCAGAACGAGATATCCAAAACATATGAATATCACATTTATAACGCGAAGGTGAGAAACCCGCTGAAAAACCGGTACAGCACCTTCGTTTCTTTCGATTTAGATGTGAAAAGATGAGACAAGGTGCGAAAAATACATTTTTAGGGGAGCATGATTTTGCAAGCTTCTGCAATGTACGGACTAATGCGAAAGATACTGTGCGTACAGTGCATGAAATAACAATTAAAGAGATTCCAATGGATAAGTTCCAGGCTTCGAATTGGGGACAGGAAAATTCAAATTTGGAAAATGAAAAAGAAATCGTTATTCGTGTAACGGGGAAACGGCTTTCCTATATAATATGGTTCGTATCATTGCCGGAACGTTGATCCGTGTGGGGCGTGGATTCTATGAACCAGAGAAAAATCAGAGATATTCTGGAGGCGAAGGAACATACTTCCGAAGGAATAACAGCACCGCCGAATGGACTGGTGCTTGTATCAATAGATTATCCACTGTAAACGCTTTCAACAGAAGAATATAAAGAAAAATGTAAGAAAAAATAAGAAATTTGTATTTTTCTTTGAATTATTAAGAACTCTGTGATAAACTATCTAGGATATATAATTCTATGGAGGGATTGGACAATGGACAATTACATGTATCTGGTTCCGGTTGCGGCTGTAGTAGCTTTGTTATTTGCTGCATACCTTGCAAATAAAGTAAGCAAAATGGACGCTGGAACAGACAGAATGAAGGAGATCGCAGGTGCGATCGCAGAAGGTGCCCGCGCCTTCTTAACAGCAGAGTACAAGATCCTGGTTATTTTCGTGGCCGTACTTTTCGTACTGATCGGAGTAGGAATTCAAAACTGGGTTGAAGCTATTTGTTTCGTAGTTGGAGCGCTGTTTTCAACAATCGCAGGATACTGCGGTACGACCGTTGCAACAAAGGCTAATGTAAGAACAGCAAATGCAGCAATAGAGGGAGGAATGAACAAAGCTCTTTCAATTGCATTCTCAGGCGGAGCAGTTATGGGAATGTGTAGCAGGACTTGGTGCATTGGTGTCAGCCTTGTTTACATTTTTACGAAGAACACAGACGTATTATTTGGATTCAGTCTTGGTGCTTCATCTATCGCGCTTTTTGCCCGTGTAGGTGGAGGAATCTATACAAAGGCAGCTGACGTCGGAGCTGACCTGGTCGGTAAAGTAGAGGCTGGTATCCCAGAGGATGACCCGCGTAACCCGGCAGTTATCGCTGACAACGTTGGAGATAACGTAGGTGACGTAGCCGGAATGGGTGCTGACCTGTTCGAGTCATATGTTGGTTCATTAGTATCTGCTCTGACACTTGGTGTTGCAGGCAGCTACAGAAGTTTCCGAGTATTATTCCCACTGGCTATTTCAGATGCGGACTGATCGCATCCATCATTGGCACATTCTTTGTAAAAGGTGATGAGAACTCAAACCCGCAGAAAGCACTTACAAAAGGAAGCTATGCTATCTGCAGCGTTGTTATCATCGATTGTTTCTCTGGCACTGAGCTGGACCTTTTTGGAAACATGAACGCAGCGGCAATCGCAGTTATCGCAGGTCTGATTGTTGGTGTTATCATTGGTAACATTACAGAGTACTACACATCTGCAGATTACAAACCGGTTCAGGGAATCGGAGAGCAGTCTGAGACAGGTGCAGCTACAACAATCATCAGTGGACTTGCAGTTGGTATGAAATCAACAGCTATCCCGCTTCTTCTGATCTGTGTAGCTATCTTTATTTCATATCAGACATTTGGACTTTACGGAATTGCTCTTGCAGCAGTCGGTATGCTTTCTACAACAGGTATCACAGTTGCCGTTGATGCTTACGGACCGATCGCTGACAATGCAGGTGGTATCGCAGAAATGTCAGGATTGGAGGAATCATGTTCGTGAAATCACAGATAAGCTTGACTCAGTAGGAAATACAACTGCAGCTATGGGTAAAGGGATTTGCTATCGGTTCTGCAGCACTTACAGCACTTGCACTGTTCGTATCATATGCACAGGCAGTGAAACTGAAGACCATCAGTATCCTTGATTACAAAGTAATCATCGGTATCTTTATCGGTGGTATGCTTACATTCCTCTTCTCAGCATTTTACAATGGAGTCAGTATCTAAAGCAGCATATTCAAGATGATCGAGGAAGTTAGACGTCAGTTCCGTGAGAAACCAGGCATCATGAAAGGTGAAGAGAAACCGGACTACAAGTCATGTGTGGCTATTTCTACAACAGCAGCTCTTCACGAGATGCTTCTTCCCGGTCTGATGGCAGTTATCGTTCCGGTGGTTGTAGGTATCGTTCTTGGCGTTGAGGCTCTTGGCGGACTTCTTGTCAGGAGCTCTTGTAACAGGAGTTCTTATGGCAATCTTCATGTCCAACGCAGGTGGAGCATGGGATAACGCTAAAGAAGTACATCGAGACAGGACATCACGGTGGAAAAGGAAGCGAGGCTCACAAAGCAGCCGTTGTTGGTGATACAGTAGAGATCCGTTCAAGGATACATCAGGACCGTCAATCAACATCCTGATCAAACTTATGACAGTAGTATCTCTCGTATTCGCACCATTATTCTTATCAATTGGTGGATTACTGTAATAATATTATGAGATTAAAAGAAATGGCATTGAAAAATGTCTTTTTTCGTATGGCGGCGCACATTACTAATGGGTGAAAGTTCCCCAATCCGGCCCTGATAATGGGGAAAGATACAACCAAGAACAAGGGTGTCCCATTCCACGGCAATGGCTTTGTAAATTTAAGGAAAGCTTAAGTATTAATCGCTTGTATAAGCCATAAGGATATGCTATGATATATCCACTTCAAACATTCGAAAAAGATCAAGTTTATTTTAAGAGCAGTTCAGCTCTGATCATACGGACAGATTCGTCCGGTATTCCATGTTTGAAAAAATAAATATAAATGGTATAATACAAGGAGAGAAGTGTATGGGAGAAAACTGAAAAATTAATCATGCAGGAAGACGAATGGAAGCCATTAAAAGAGATGAATCTCACGGACGATTTTCTATTTGATGTGGCAACCACAGAACTGGAAAATTGCAAGACAATTATCGAATTATCTACAGGTTTGCGATTAAAAAGTCTCAAGTGGAAAGAAGGGCAGAAGGTTGTTCACAATATTCCGGGAAAACGTGGAATCCGAATGGATTTTGTCGCAGAATCTGAAGATGGGCGTGTTTTTGATGTAGAGATGCAGAATCGAAAGGAAGGAAACATTCAAAACGTACCAGATTTTATCAGGCATTGATGGATGCACCATTGTTGAAAAGCGGTGAAAAAAGGTTTTGAAAGCTGAAACCGCTGTTTATTATTGTAATTTGTGACTATGATCCATATGGAATGAAGAAGTATTGTTATACATTTGAAAGTCAGCCAAAGAACAGCCGGATTTATTACTTGGAGATGAGGTTACAAAATTATTTCTCAGCACAAAAGGGAAAATGGAGATGAAGTATCGAAAGAATTGGTGGATTTTCTTCATTATATTACTGAGAGCAATGAACATGGACTTCAGAAGAATGTGATGAAAGACTTCGCCGTCTGCATGAGAGTATACAGGAGATAAAAACAAGTACAAGTGTGGAGGTCGAGTATATGAAGATGGAAGAAAGAGAAAGACTGGTAAAAAGGAAGCAATAGAACGAGGTTTAAGGGAAGGAAGGATACAAGGAAGAATACAAGGAGAGCGTATTGGAGAAGAACGGCTTGCCAGTTTATTAATGAATCTTTCAAAAGCAAAATCGTCAGGAAGATAGTATCAAGGCATTGGAAAATTTGGAATATCGAAAGAAATTGTATGAAGAATTTGGCTTATAAGTTGAAACTTAGAAAAGTTGGTCATGGAATCATGCCAAACGATTCGGTTCTGTGTTTTTACAAGTCTGACACATAAAAAGCCTGAAAATCTGTGCCTGTATATTGCTGCTGCTCCTTCTTGTCATGGGGGCAGGGAGCAGTGGCACTTATCGGTGTATGGGAGAATGGTCAGGTTTGTAATCTGTGGGTCATGTATATATAAAGAACCGTGTCAGAGGGGGGAAAGAAGTCTCCGCTGACACGGTTCTAATAGACTTTAACAATATCGGTCTCTCTTTTTATGAAGCTGGTTCTCTAATGGAACGATGCTGACATATTCTGCGTTGTTTTCTCTTCGATACATGTTCTGGCAGCTTCAATATCATCAGGATGTATCAGAAGCGCCATTCCACAGGCGGCTTTTGCCATCTGTCGCCCGAGGGCCGGTGCGATACGATTCGGGATATCGTGATCGCACAGAAGCTCATGGAGCATCATGCCCTGTGTGTGATTGTCAAAGAGTATGTAATAGCGGATATGTTCGTTTTATCTTCCATTATTTGCTTAACATCTCCACAAATGCACCGATTCTTGTGCGGAGCTGTTCAGCATCTGTATCGGTGTAATCTGTTTCCAGAGAGAACCGGAATATTCTTTTCTTTTTAATGCTTCAGCAACTGCGCGTTTCTCTGTATCATACAGGCAGCAGAACATCAGACTGCAGTCGATGACGCCGTCCACCTGATATTCGTCGACCATACGGAGAATATCGTCGATACGTCCCGTATTTGGTGTGAAGCATGCACAGTTTGTCTTCATATAACGTTTGGACAGATTCATGAACTGATCATCCAGTGTCTCGCCAGATTCATCAACAAGGTTTCGAAAATATCTTGTTCCGGTACACATCTCTTCACAGACAACAGCAGCGCCGCTTGTCTCAATGATATTGTGTAATTTCCAGTTTGGAACTGCAAGAGGTGTTCCTGTGATCAGGATACGTTTTGTTCCTTCCGGAACGACAGATACACCATCTTTAATGCGCTGCTCCAGTTCGTCAGCCAGGCGGTTACACATCTGAGCACAACGTACCGGATCATCAAAGAAGGAAATCTGAGTCATAAGCAGAGCATCACGTCCGGAGATTGGCAGACATTTTGACTTTCTGCAATCATAAACTCTCTGCATTGCTTTTCGTTTTTCGTTACAGATTTTGATTGCCTCAGCAAGTTTTTCCGGTGTTACTTTTGTTACCAGTGAAATCTTCTACAACTTTTGCAAAATCAGCAATTTCATCTTTCCATTTTACAATATCTTTTTTCGCGTTTCATCTGAGGAACGTCCATAATATGCATCGGAACGTCTTTCCCAAGAATTTCATAAGCTTTCTTTTGCCATCGCATGTAGTTTCCCCGACATACATGTCTGCAATACGGAAGAATGGGCAGGTGCGTCCAAGTCTTGCTCCTACAGAAGCTTTTACAAGTGGACAGACATTTTTTTCGGAAGGACTTTTTCGCCGTCCGGAACCCAGAACTGGGAACCGCCGCAAAGTCCGGTTACGATACCATTTGCAGCGATGATAACTTCATCTGGTACATATACGCAAAATGTTCCGAATACTTTTGCGTCCTTTTTTCTGCTCCTCAATTAATTCAGCCGGGCGGATACCATGTACCTCAGCAATGACCATATCCCAGAAATCCATTGCTTTCGGTCGGTTCTCCTGTGTCATAAATACATCCCCAACTGCTGTTGGAAGAACCTGACAGAGATTGTCGTGATTATTGATATCCATTCCAAGGTCTTCCCACATTTTTTACATAATCAGCCATGTTATTATTCCTCCTCTTTGACATTGACTCTTTGATTGTTAGAATCAAACATACATTACGATTAATCCTATGTAATTATTGTAAGAAATAACGAATGAGTTAGTCAATGCATACGTAAGATTGTGACAAAATAACTATAAACAATGAACTTTTATAGAAAAAATAAATAGGTTAGTTTTGGCTTACATAGCCTTGAAACACAACATTTTTGTGTTAATATAAAAACGGAACTTATTTTTGTATTTAATATCGAAGAGAGGTAATAAACGTGACAAAAAGTTGACATTATATCTGGATTCCTTGGAGCCGGAAAGACTACATTTATTAAAGAACTGATTGAAAAAAGTTTTCGCAGGCGAGAAGCTTGTGCTGATTGAAAATGAATTTGGTGAGATTGGTATTGATGGTGGATTTCTTCAGGATGCAGGAATCGAGATTACTGAAATGAACTCAGGCTGCATCTGCTGTACACTGGTCGGAGATTTTAGTGTAGCACTTAAAAAGTACTGGATGAGTATCACCCGGATCACGTAATTATTGAGCCATCAGGAGTCGGCAAACTTTCTGATGTTGCAGCAGCGATTGAAAATGTAAAAGAAGATGCAGACATTGAAATAGAAGGAAGAATTACAGTTGTAGATGGAAAGAAAGCGAAAATGTACCTGGACAACTTTGGAGAGTTTTTCGAGAACCAGGTAGAGCATGCATCGACAATCGTAATCAGCAGAACTCAGAATATGACAGACGAGAAGATAGAGGCTTGTGTACATCTTTTAAGAGAAGAATGACAAGGCTACAATCATTTCCACACCGTGGGATCAGTTGAGCGGAGACGCAATCCGTCACGCTCTCGAGCACGGCGCAGAGATCGAAGGATTATTTGAGCATCATCATGACCATGACGAGGAGTGTACATGCGGTCATCACCATGAGCATCATCACGACCATGATGAGGACTGCACATGCGATGCCATCACCATGAGCATCATCACGATCATGACAGGATCACGATGCATCATCACCATGAGCATCATCACACCATGATGAGGAGTGTATGCCATTGTGGATGCCATCCACCACCATCATCATCATCATGCAGATGAAGTGTTTACAAGCTGGGGCAAGGAGACTGCTCACAAGTATACAGAAGAAGAACTGGATTACTTATTGAAAGCATTGTCTGAGACAGATGCTTATGGAACAATCCTTCGTTCCAAAGGAATTATCCAGATGACAGACGGTAACTGGAAGCAGTTTGATCTTGTTCCACAGGAGTATGAGGTCAGAGATGGAAATGCTGATTATGCAGGACGTATGGTTGTAATTGGAACAGATCTCAAAGAAGACGAACTGGCTAAATTATTCCATGTACAATAGTAAAGATATAAAGGAGCAGCAAAAACAATGATGGAACCAACACCAGTATATATATGTACCGGATTTCTGGACAGTGGAAAGACGTTGCTTGTCAAAGATACTTTGATGGAGCAGGAATGGATCGAACCGGGACTTACACTTCTGATTCTTTGTGAAGAAGGTGAGGAAGAATATTCTAAGGAATATCTAGAAGAAAAATGATATGGTGCTTTTAAAGATAGATAAATTTGAGCAGTTAAATGCGGCATTTTTTACAAACTGCGAGAAGAACTATCATCCGGCGCAGGTTGTCATTGAATACAATGGAATGTGGAAGCTGGAAGATTTGTTACAGCAAAGTACCCACGCAAATGGCAGATTCAGGGAATTTATTCTACTGTTAATGGAACGACACTGGATATGTACCTGAAAAAACATGAGAAATATGTTGATGGAGCAGCTTACCGAGTCAGAGCTTATCATTATCAACCGTTGCCCGGAAGGTGTGGATCGTTCGGATTCAGACGTGCACTTAAGGTACAGAATCCAATGGCACAGTTGATATTTGAAGGAATGGACGGCAAGATTATTCAGCCGACAGCTGAAGACCTGCCATTTGATATTAAGGAAAATCCAATTAAAGTTGAAGATGAAGACTTTGGAATCTGGTATGTAGATGCATATGATCATCCAGACCAGTATATGGACAAAGAGATTGAGTTTGTCGCACAGGCATTTCGTCCGAAAGGAATGAAGAATGATATGTTCGTTCCTGTCAGAAAATTATGACCTGCTGTGCAGATGATGTCCGTCTGTATGGATATCCGTGTAAGATTCCAAAAAAGTTACAAATATCCAGATGCAGAAATGGTATCGTGTTCGTGTAAGATATTCCTTTGAGCCGACAGAGCCATTTGCACCAGAGCAGCCAGTACTGTATCTGATGCACATTGAACCGGCCGAGGCACCGGAACAGGATTATGTATATCTTGGATAAATGTATTGCACAATCTGCTTGACAAAGCATGTCAAATCAGTTAGCATAACAGCAGGTAAAGAAAATATAACCAATATGCAAAGGCAATGAAGGGAAGAAGTAGTGGTGGATACACCCGTACAGAGAGCAAGCGACCGGCAGGTGAGAGGCGCACGAAGGAAGAGACTACGAATACATCCCAAAGCCGCACACCGAAATCCAGAACCATGCAGAATGAGGAGACGTACAATCAAAAGAACGTAAGAGAAATGTATTCTGAGGCAGGGACGAGTAGGCTGTGACGAGAAGCACCCGTTAACGTGCTTAAGCTGTGAATGCGGCTTAATGAGGCTGGCAGGCGTAAGCTGTCAGTAAAATAAGGTGGTACCACGATATATGTCGTCCTTGTCCGGTAACGGACAAGGACGTTTTTATAATAGTTGCATTTCCTATTATATAAAAAAGCCTCCGGCAGGATGCGCACTCGCGCGAATAAGAACCAACATATCGTCCTTATAAAAAATATGAATGAGATAAAGGAGAGAAAAATCATGGGAATTTATGAAGAGTTACAGGCAAGAGGACTGATCGCCCAGGTAACAGATGAAGAAAGAATCAGAGATTTAGTAAAACAACGGAAAAGCAACATTTATATTGGATTTGATCCGACGGCAGATAGTCTTCATGTTGGTCATTTTATGGCACTTTGTCTGATGAAGCGTCTGCAGGAAGCAGGCAATAAACCAATTGCTCTGATCGGTGGGGAACAGGATACATCGGAGATCCATCTGGAAGAACAGATATGAGAAGTATGATGACTCCAGAGCAGATCCAGCATAACTGTGATTGCTTTAAAAGCAGATGAGCCGTTTCATCGATTTCTCAGATGGAAAAGCACTTATGGTTAATAATGCAGACTGGCTTCTTGGGCTGAACTATATAGAAGTCCTTCGCGAAATTGGTCCGCATTTTTCTGTAAACCGTATGCTGACAGCAGAGTGTTACAAGCAGAGAATGGAAAAAGGACTTAGCTTCCTCGAGTTCAACTACATGATCATGCAGGCGTATGATTTCTATGAGTTGTTCCAAAAAATACGGCTGTAATCTGGAATTTGGCGGAGATGATCAGTGGAGCAATATGCTTGCAGGTACAGAGTTGATTCGTCGTAAACTTGGAAAAGATGCTTCTGCTATGACAATTACACTAATTTTCTGAACTCCGAAGGAAAGAAGATGGGCAAAACACAGAGCGGTGCGGTATGGCTTGATCAAACAAGACTTCCCCATTTGAGTTTTTACCAGTATTGGAGAAATGTAGGAGATGCTGACGTTCTCAAATGTATCCGTATGCTGACATTTCTTCCGTTAGAAGAGATTGACGCAATGGATAAATGGGAAGGAGCAGAGCTTAACAAAGCGAAAGAAATCCTTGCATTTGAGCTGACAAGTCTTGTTCATGGTGAAGAAGAGGCTAAAAAAGCACAGGAGGCTGCAAAGGCATTATTTAGTACAGGTGCTGCAGCAGATATGCTAAGACAGAACTTACAGAGGCTGATCTTACAGATGGCAACATTGATATTATGACACACTGCTTGTAAAATGCGGTCTGACAGCTTCAAATCTGAAGCACGCCGTGCAGTACAGCAAGGTGGAGTGTCTGTAGATGGAGAAAAAATCACAGATATTGCCCACACATTTGCCGGAGAAGATTTTGGCGGAGAAGGAATCGTTCTGAAAAAAAGGAAAGAAAAATTTCCGCAAGGTCATTGTAAAATAAAATATAATTATATAAAAATGATGTTGGGACTTTGCTAACATTATAAAGGTAAATATTATCATAAGTAGAGGGGTGGAACCTATGAAGTGTCCAAGATGTGACAAACCGATTAACGATGGAGAATCTTACTGCCCACATTGTGGGTACAAACTGGAAAAAAAATCAAGGACATGGATCATGATAGGCGGCGTTGTGCTGGCTGGAGTCGTGCTTGGCTCTGTTGTCACAGACCGGTTACCATGCGTTCGAAAAACAGGTCAGTGAGACGCAAAGGTGAGTTGACTGCAGATCCGAAAGATGCACTGCCGGATCAGAAGACAATAGAGGCAAATAAGAAGAAAACGAGACAGAACGAAAGCAGGAAGAACAGCAGGAACAGGAAGATGAAAAAGAAGATGAGATTACAATTTCTGTAGACGAAGCAACTCCTGTGGATCTTGATTCTTATGTACAGATTCAGCCTGTATCTTCCAAGGCGAGTTCAGAACTTGATGATAACACAGCCGAGAAAGCAATTGACGGTCAGGAAGTGACGTCGTGGCAGGAAGATGTAGCAGGATACGGACATGGTGAAAATCTTACACTTAAATTTGAAAAAACATATACGGTAAAGTATCTTGCACTGAAACTTGGAAGCTGGAAAGATGATGCTGCGTATGAGCAGAATAACAGACCGAAAGAACTGGATATTCAGACCGACCATTTAATTCGGAAAGTTACATTTTCAGATGAAAAAAAAAAGAATACTGGGTCACATTTTCAGATACATGTAAAACCTCTGAACTTAAGCTGATTATTGAGCAGGTATACAGAGGTCTCAAGACGAGCTGGAATGACACTTGTATTGCAGAAGTGCAGGTTTATGGAACTGAAGAATAAAAGGAGGAATGAAATATGGCATTTCATGAAGTACCAATTGAAAGTCTTGAATTTAACCCATTTAAGAAGATAAGTAAACAGTGGATGCTGATTACAGCAGGAGATGAGAAGAAGTCAAACACGATGACAGCAAGCTGGGGAGGTCTTGGTATTATGTGGGAAAGAATGTTGCAACCTGCATACATCCGCCCAAACCGTTATACAAAAGAATTTGTAGATCAGACGGATCACTTTACGTTATCATTTCTCCCGGAGGAGGGCGTAAAGCGCTGAACTACTGTGGAACAGTCAGTGGACGTGATGTGGAGGATAAGTGGGCGGCAACTGGACTTCATCCTTATCCGGTCGACGGAACAACAGGAGTGGAAAAACAGAGATGATTTTTTGTATGTAAGAAGTTATATCATCAGGAAATGAAACCAGAGTGCTTTGATGCACCGGAAAACGATGAGAGATGGTATCCGGAGAAAGATTACCACATAATGTACATGGCAGAAATCGAGAAAGTACTGGTGAAATAATGAAAGTTTCAACAAAAGGAAGATATGCACTTCGGATCATGATCGATCTTGCAGAGCATAACACAGGTGGATATTCGCTTAAAAGATATTTCAAAGCGACAGGGGATTACACTGAAATATATGGAGCAGATCATGCCGATCCTCACGAAATCAGGATATGTAAAGAGCTTTCGTGGAAATAACGGTGGTTATATGCTGGCAAAAAACCAGAAGAATATACAGCTGGAGAGATTTTACAGGCGGCAGAAGGCAGTCTGGCTCCGGTAGGCTGCATTGAAGATGAGCCAAATGCGTGCGGAACATTATGAACAGTGTAGGACAGTGAAGTTTTGGGAAGGTCTTTGGGATGTGATCATAGAGTACACGGATCGATTTACTCTTGCAGATCTGATGCAAAATGAAGACATTGAAAACCCAATATGCAAAGAAGGCTAAAACGTAAGACAGGAGTGTAAGATATGACACTGACACAGTTAAGATACGTGATTACAATTGCAGATACCGGGTCTATGAATGAGGCATCAAAAAGCACTTTTTATCTCGCAGGATTTTTGTCGCAGGCGGTCAAACTGGGAGACAGAGATTGGAGTAGAGTTATTCAAGCGGAGCAACCGAGGGGTGTCGGTTACCCAGGAAGGAATCGAATTTCTGGGATACGCAAGACAAGTTGTAGAACAATATGAACTGATTAGTCTCATTATATCGAACGTAAAAATGTAAAGAAAAATTCAGTGTCTATGCAGCATTATACATTTGCAGTTAATGCATTTGTGGAAATGGTCAGACAGTTTGGCATGGATGAGTACAGTTTTGCGGTCCGTGAGACGAAAACATATGAAGTCATTGAAGATGTAAAGGAATTTCAACGGCCGAGATAGAATTATTTATATCAATGATTTTAATCAGAAGGTATTGACAGAAGATGATTAAGGAGTCTGATCTGGAATTTCATCCAATTTTTGGACTGTGGTGTCTATGTTTATCTTTGGAAAGACATCCTCTTGCAAATAAGGAAGAGATTTCCATAGAAGAACTGGAAGAATACCCGTGTCTTGCATTTGAGCAGGGGAATTATAATTCGTTCTATTTTGCAGAGGAAGTGTTAAGTACTTACGAATACAAGCGCCTGATCCGGGCGAATGACCCCGGCGACCCTTTTTAAATCTCATGGTAGGGTTGAATGCATACACACTTTGCTGTGGCATTATATGTGAGGGACTCAACGGTGAAGATTACTGTGCAGTGAAGCTGAAATCCAATGAGCATATGACGATTGGTTATCTGAAGCGAAAGGGTGTGGCGCTTAGTCCTTTGGGGACAGAAATATCTGGAAGAAATCCGAAAATACAAAGCTATGGGCATGGACATCCGTGGCGTGGAAGATATAAAAAGCGGATCAAAAAGCAGAGCTAGAAGTGAAGAAGAAAATATGAGAAATATATACAGGAAGCTGGTATAGAATTACTTATAGCCAGCTTTCTTTTTTATATTAGACAGGTAGGAATTGTCATGCTATTATATACCTATCAAACAGATAGGAAATGTGTTTGATAGAAACAATAAAAAATAGCAGAGCAATCTGCAAAAACACACCCAAAAAAACAAGTGAGATTGTTGGCAAGGTGAATAGAGATTTAGTAGAAGAAAAGGAGATAGGGATTATGAGTGAAAAAAATTACAAGAGAGAACAGAAAATTTAAATTTGAGACATTG
>VOFG01000401.1_pt1 | contig 24781 bp, 30 predicted proteins | sample 5384171 | NCBI WGS metagenome assembly VOFG01 (sample SAMN12384726, study PRJNA508395) | human gut metagenome | isolation source: healthy gut F | host: Homo sapiens | reverse complement strand
GAGGACCATCTCAAACGCCGAAGTTCCTCTCCCCGGTCCCCCTCGCCCTGCTACCGGCACTGCTCAAGGGAAAGCCTTTCTGTCGGTTTTCACACCAAACCGCAGGCTCCCTTGCGCTGGGGAACCTCGTACGGCAGGCTCTGTAAGTGCCGCAAGCGGTCTCAGTGTACGCAGGCGCTGCTAGCCCCCGGCGAAAGGCCAACTTTTGCCCTCTTCCTGCCGCGCGCGGGGGATAGGGGAAGCAAGCTAAAGGCAGGGGGGCAGCAGGCGACAAAGCAGGTATGCCCCCGCCGGCAGGCGGCGGCAAGGTCGCGGGGACCAGCCGGGCACGCCCCGCCGGGCGAGTGGTTCGCCCCTGCTCCCAGCGCCGCTTGCCCAGCTGATGCAGGCGGAGCCCTCGCATGAAAAAATTTGTCCTCTCCCTTCCTGCCGGGGGAAGGGGGCGGGGGGGATAGGGGGCAGAGTGCCAAGCGACGGCGTAGGAGGCGACAAAGCAGGTATGCCCCCCGCCGGGTATAGCGGCGGCAGGTCAGGCGGGTGACCAGCCGGGCACGCCCCCCGCCGGGCAGTGGTTCGCCCCTGCTCCTGCGCCGCTTGGGTTCAGCCCCAGGGATGCAAGGGGCGGGCCCCTTGCATGAAATAACATTGGTCACCCCCTTCCCCGCCAGGGGAAGGGGCAGAAAATAGGGGGCAGAAAGCGAAAAGCTAATGGCGGGGCAGCCGGCGACCAACCGGGCACGCCCCCCGCCGGGTACAGCGGCGGCAGAGAGTCGGGCAGGCAACCAACCGGGCACGCCCCCCGCCGGGGGCAAAAAATCCCCCCACCTGCCGGGAAAGGCAGGCGGGGGGACGCGGTCATTTCCCTTTCCTCTCCCCGTCGATGGTGGAGATTTCCGGGATGGACTCCTCCAGCACGTCCAGGACGATGCGGGTGGTATCGAGAGGTAAAGGTGGTCACGCCGTTCTGTACGGCACAGCGGCGGATGGCGACGCCATCCTCGTAGTGAACGCCGGAGAAATGGCGCGGGTGTTGATGATATAGCTGACATAGCCAGCACACGGATGGAATCCAGATTTCCTCACTGCCGTCGCTGATCTTGCCGCGGATGCGCGTGCGGATGCCGTGCTGCTTGAGGAACATGGCAGTGCCGAGCGTCGCCTCAATGTTGAAGCCGAGCCGGTAGAAGCGGCGCACAAGAGGCAGAGCCTCCTCCTTGTCCTCGTCCGCGATGGTCACGATGACGGTGCCGTAGTCCTTCATGCGGACGCCGGACGCCTTGAGCGCCTTGTACAGCGCACGGTTGAGACGGCGGTCGTAACCGATGGCTTCCCCGTGGACTTCATTTCCGGGGAGAGGTACGCGTCCATGCCGGTCAGCTTGGCGAAGGAGAAGGCAGGCGCCTTGACATACCACCAGCTCCGCTCCGGCAGGATCATGTCCGTGATGCCCTGCTCCGCAAGCGATTCTCAGCATGGCGCGCGTTGCGATGCGCACCAGATTGTCGCCGGTGGATTTGGACAGGAACGGCACGCTCCGGGAGGCACGCGGGTTGACCTCGATGACAAATACGCGGTTTGAGCTGTCCACGATGAACTGGATGTTGAACAGTCCCACGATGCCGATGCCCAGACCAAGCCGCGTGGTGTAGTCCGCGATGGTGTCCTTGACCGACTGCGGGATGGAGAAGGGCGGGTAGACGCTGGTGCTGTCGCCGGAGTGCACGCCCGTGCGCTCCACCAGCTCCATGATGCCGGGCAGGAAGACCTGATGCCCGTCGCAGACGGCGTCCACCTCGACCTCCTTGCCCACGATGTACCGGTCGATCGAGAACCGGCTTGTCCTCGTCCACCTCGACTGCGTTCCGGAGGTAATGCCGGAGCATTTCCTCGCTGGCGACAATCTCCATGGCACGTCCGCCCAGCACGAAGCTGGGGCGTACCAGCACCGGATATCCGATGCGCTCCGCCGCGCGGACGCCGCTTTCAATGTCAGTCACCGCCTCACCCTGCGGGTTCGGGATGCCCAGCGATTTGATGACCGCGTCAAAGGCGTCGCGGTTCTCCGCCTTCTCGATGCCCTCGCAGTCGGTGCCGATGATCCGCACGCCGCGGCGCGCCAGCGGCTCCGCCAGATTGATGGCGGTCTGCCCGCCCAGCGTGGCGATGACGCCATCCGGATGCTCAAGATGGACGATGTTCATCACGTCCTCCGCCGTCAGCGGCTCAAAGTACAGCTTGTCCGCCGTTGTGTAGTCGGTCGAAACGGTTTCGGGGTTGTTGTTGATGACGATTGCCTCGTAGCCCATTTCCCGGATGGTATGCACCGCGTGGACGGTGGAGTAGTCGAACTCCACGCCCTGCCCGATGCGGATGGGTCCCGAGCCGAGGATAATCACCTTGCGCCGGTCGGTCACGACCGACTCGTTCTCCTCGGCGTAGGTGGAGTAGAAGTAGGGGCACATAGCTGTCGAATTCGCTTGCGCAGGTGTCGATCATCTTGTATACCGGGAAAATGTTCTCCCGGACGCGCCACCCGTACACCTCGTCCTCGGTCGTGTTCCACAGCTCGGCGATATAGGAGTCCGAGAAGCCCATGCGCTTAGCCTCGCGGAGTGTTGCCGGGTCGTGCGGCGCACGCTCCAGCTCGCGCTCGAAGTCCACGATCTTCTTGATCTTGTCCAGGAAGAACATATCAATCTGCGTCCTGTTGCAGATCAGCGAGGGGTCAACGCCCATTCCCATAAGCTGGGAGATGGCGTAGATGCGGTCGTCCGTTCCCTCCCGGATGTATTCCAGCAGCCGATCCACGCTCATGTGCGCGGCGTCGAACTTCTCCAGGTGGATGTGATTTTGCCTTCCTCCAGCGAACGGATCGCCTTGAGCAGACTCTCCTCGAAGCTACGTCCCACGCTCATGACCTCGCCGGTCGCCTTCATCTGGGTGGACAGCGTGTTCATGGCGGCGGGGAACTTGTCAAAGGGGAAGCGCGGCATTTTGGTCACGACATAGTCCAGCGTCGGCTCAAAGCTGGCAAGCGTGTTTGCCAGCCGGATCTCGTGCAGATCCATGCCCACGGCGATCTTGGCGGACACCCGCGCGATGGGGTAGCCGCTTGCCTTGGACGCCAGTGCCGAGGAACGCGAAACGCGGGGATTGACCTCAATGACGTAGTAGCGGAAGGAGTGGGGATCCAGCGCGAACTGTACGTTGCATCCGCCCTTGACGTGCAGGGCGCGGATGATCTTCAGTGCGCTGTCGCGCAGCATCTGGTACTCCTTGTTGGTCAGGTCTGTGGGAGCCACCACGATGGAGTCGCCGGTATGGATGCCTACGGGGTCAATGTTTTCCATGTTGCACACCGTGATGGCGGTGTCGGCGGCATCCCGGATAACCTCGTACTCGATCTCCTTGTAGCCCTTGATGCTCTTCTCGACCAGCACCTGATGCACCGGGGAGAGCGCCAGCGCGTTCTTCATCATTTCGCGCAGCTCGTCGGGGTTGTAAGCAAAGCCGCCGCCCGTGCCGCCCAGCGTGAAGGCGGGGCGCAGGATGACAGGGTACCCGATCTGCTCCGCCGCGGTGATTGCCTCCTCGACGCTGTACGTGATCTGCGACGGCACGACCGGCTCCCCGATCTGCTCGCACAGCTCCTTGAACAGCTCGCGGTCCTCGGCGCGCTCGATGCTGTCGGCATCGGTGCCCAAAAGCTCGATCTCGCACTCAGCCAGCACGCCCTTCTTGGCAAGCTGCATGGCAAGATTCAGTCCGGTCTGCCCGCCGATGCCCGGCACGATGGCGTCGGGACGCTCCATGCGGCAGATGCGCGCAAGGAATTCCAGCGTCAGCGGCTCCATGTACACCTTGTCGGCGACCGATGTGTCGGTCATGATGGTTGCGGGGTTGGAGTTGGCGAGGATAACCTCGTAGCCCTCCTCCTTGAGAGCCAGACACGCCTGCGTGCCGGCGTAGTCGAACTCCGCCGCCTGCCCGATCACGATGGGACCGGAGCCGATGACAAGCACCTTCCGTATATCGGTTCTCTTAGGCATTCCGGCTCACCTCCTTTGCGTCCGCCATGCTCCGGACGAATTGCTCAAACAGGTATCGGCTGTCCTGCGGTCCGGGCGCGCTCTCCGGGTGGTACTGTACCGAGAAAACGCTGTCCGCCGGGCAGGCGACACCCTCCACGGTGTCATCCAGCAGGTTGCGGTGGGTGACGGTCAGTCCCGTTCCCTCCAGCGACTCCGGACGCACGGCGTAGCTGTGGTTCTGCGAGGTCATCTCGACCTTTCCCGTCGTCAGGTTCATGACCGGGTGGTTGCCGCCGCGGTGCCCGAACTTGAGCTTGTAGGTTTCGGCGCCGTAGGCAAGCGAAATGAGCTGATGCCCGAGGCAGATGCCGAAGATGGGGAAGCGTCCGCGCAGACCGCGCACCGTCCGGATAACGGGCAGGACGTCCGCCGGGTCGCCGGGGCGTTGGAAAGAAAGACGCCGTCCGGCTTTAGGAATGCGATTTCCTCCGCCGTGGTGGTATACGGCACCACGGTGACGTTGCAGCCGAACTGATTCAGACTGCGGACGATATTCAGCTTGATGCCGCAGTCCACCGCCACGACATTGAAGCGGGGGTTGGCAGTCCGGGCGTACCAGCGCTTGCGGCAGCTGACGCGCGCTACGGCGTCATGCGGAACGGGGGTTGCGCGGATGATTTCCAGCGCCTGCCCGACGGGGGTGTCTATGGCAGTCAGCAAGCCGCGCCGCGTGCCGTGATCCCGGATACTGCGGGTAAGACTGCGCGTATCAACGCCGGACAGCCCGGGGATTCCGTTTTCCTCCAGCAGCTCGGACAGGGTTTTGGTGTAGCGGAAGTTGGAGGGCATATCGTTGTAGTCATACACGATCATGCCGCCGATCCCGGGTGTTTTGCACTCAAAGTCGTCATCGGTAACGCCGTAGTTGCCGATGAGGGGTAGGTCATCACGACCGCCTGATCGGTATAGGACAGATCCGAGACGATCTCCTGGTACCCGACCATGGAGGTGTTGAACACGATCTCGCACACGCGGTCTGCCGGGTATCCGAACCCGTAGCCGGTGTACACGCTGCCGTCCTCTAAGACGAGCTTCCGGTCTTTCTGCTTCATGTTTCTTTCTCCTTTCATTCCGGGCGTCATCTGCCCGATCCGGAATGGATGATTCCGCGTTGTCCGCGGCGGCAAACGGTCAAAGCTGAAAAGTCTATGCGGGAAAGGGTTTTTGCGGCATTGGCTGAACCTGCCGGCTCTGTGTTCTTTTTCCTTCCTCGCTTATACCCAGGCGGTTCCCTCACAGATTTCTTCGGCAGCCCCGGTCAGGAACAGCGTCCCGTCCGGCTCGGCGCGGACAGTCAGCTCGCCGCCGTCCAGCCGAACCGTGATGTCTGCCCCGGATGCGCATACCCCGTCCGCGACCGCCGCCGCAACGGCGGCACAGGCGCCCGTCCCGCAGGCAGAGGTCACACCGCTGCCCCGCTCAAAAACCCTCATCCGCAGGGTAGCGGGAGCAGAAAGATGCACCAGCTCAACATTCACGCCGCCGGGAAAGGCAGGGTGCGTCTGGCGCCGTGCCGAGGCGCAGGAGCGCCGCATCCGGCATGGAGGCGCGGAACAGCACCGCGTGCGGATTGCCCACCGACACGCGGCGCAGGGTAATTGTTTCGCCGTCCGGCAGAGTCAGCGTCTGCGCGGCACATACAGCCGCACGCCCCATGTCCGCCGTGACCGACGCCACGCGCCCGCCCGCCGTGTGTAACCACAGGCGGCGGATCCCGGCGGGCGTCTCCACGGTCAGCTCGGTGCGTGCCGTCAGCCCCCGGTCGTACACATACTTGCCGAGACAGCGGATGCCATTGCCGCACATGGCGGCTTCACTCCCGTCCGCGTTGAAGACACGCATACGGAAGTCCGCGACCGCTGAGGGAAGAATCCAGATCATGCCGTCCGCCCCCACGCCGCGGCGCGGGTCGGACAGGCGCACCGACAGCGCCGCCGGATCGGCGGGGTCGCGGTCGGCATACACGAACAGGTAGCTGTTGCCCAGTCCGTGCAGTTTGGCAAAGGTAAGCGGCGCAGCGTCCCCGGGACGTCCCGCCGGAGCAGCCGTCACTCCCATTCCACGGTCGCCGGCGGCTTGCCGGTGATGTCGTAGACGACGCGCCCGGCACCGGGCACCTCGTTGACGATGCGGGTGGCAACGGCGCTCAGCGTCGTGTGCGAAATCGGGACATAGACGCAGGTCATGAAGTCGGATGTGCGCACGGCGCGCAGGGCGACCGTATATCCGTAGGTACGGAAATCGCCCACCACACCGACCGACCGGGTGTCGGTCAGCACGGCGAAGTACTGATCCGCCCGGATGTGCCGTCGCACGATCTCCGCGCGGAAAATGGCGTCCGCCTCACGCAGGATCGCCAGCTTTTCCTCGGTGATCTCGCCCACCACGCGCACGCCCAGCCCCGGACCGGGGAAGGGCTGACGGTTGACGAAGGCGGCGGGAAGCCCCAGCTGGCGCCCCAGTGCGCGCACCTCGTCCTTGAACAGTCCCGCGCAGCGGCTCGACAACGCCGTCAAAGCCCATATCCTTCGGCAGACCGCCGACATTGTGGTGGCTCTTGATCGTCGCGGCCTTGCCGCCCTTGCCGCCGCCGGATCGATAACATCGGGATAGATCGTCCCTGCGCGAGGTAGCGGACGTGCGGAAGCTTGCGCGCCTCCTCCTCAAACACCCGGACGAACTCCGCACCGATGATCTTGCGCTTGCGCTCCGGCTCCGTGACACCGGCGAGCGCGGAGAGAAAGCGCTGCTGCGCGTTGACGCGGATGAAGTGCAGGTCGCGCCCGGCAAACGCCGCCTCGACCTCGTCCCCCTCATTCTTGCGCATGAGACCGTGGTCAACAAAAATGCAGTGGAGCTGTCCGGGGATAGCCTTGGAAAGGAGCGCGGCGCACACGGACGAATCCACACCGCCGGAGAGACCGAGGATGACATGCGCGTCGCCGACCTGCGCGCGCACCTTCTCGATAAGCTCCAGCTCAAGGTTCTTGAGGTTATAGTCCCCGCCGCGCCGCACGCCTCATAGAGGAACGCGCGGATCATGTCAGTGCCGCGGGGCGTGCTCTCGACCTCAGGGTGGAACTGGAACGCATAGAGACGCTTTTTATAATTCGCCATGGCGGCGTTGGGACAGGTCTCCGTATGTGCGATGGAGACAAAGCCCGCGGGCAGCTCATCTATCTGATCCGTGTGGCTCATGAGGCCAAGCTGCTCCTCATCCAGCCCCGTGAAGAGGAAGGACGAGGTGTCCACGCGCATTTTCGTCTTGCCGTACTCGCTGGTGGCGCAGGTCGTGACCTTGCCGCCGAGCGTCCATGCCATGAGCTGCGCGCCGTAGCATATGCCGAGCACGGGGATGCCCAGCTCAAATATCTCCTTGTCGCAGTGCGGCGAGGCGGGGTCATCCACACGCTGTTAGGTCCGCCGGTGAGGATGATGCCGATGGGCGCGATGGCTCGTATCTCCTCCGCGCTTATGTCGCCGGAGCGCACGGCGGAGTACACCGAGCACTCGCGCACGCGCCGGGCGATCAGCTCCTTATACTGCCCGCCGAAATCCAAAATCAGCAAAAGCTCATGCTGTCCCTGTTGCACATTCGCCATACGTATCAAAACCTCTTATCACAGTTTGATATATTCGTCACGTCCCGCGCCGACCGAGACATAGCCCACGCGGCACCCGACCGCCTGCTCGATGAACCGGATATACTTCCTTGCGTTCTCGGGAAGGGAGTCCCACGTGCGGCAGGCGGACACGTCGCCGAAGCCGTCAACATACTCCACGACCGGCTTTGCCCGCAGCAGACGGTCGCCTGTCGGGAAGTCGGTGGTGCGCACGCCGTCCACCTCGTAGGCAACGCAGACCGGCACCCTGTCCAGATAGGACAGCACGTCCAGCTTGGTCAGCACGACGGTGTCGGCGCCCTGCATCCGGACGCCGTAGCGGGAGGCAGGCACGTCGAACGGTCCGACCCGGCGGGGACGCCCGGTCGCGGCGCCGTACTCGCCGCCCGCATCGCGCAGTGCCTTTGCCTCATCGCCGAACATCTCGCAGGTGAAGGGGCCTTCGCCGACGCAGGTGGAGTACGCCTTCATGATGCCCACGACCGAATCCAGCCGGACACCGGGGACGCCCGCGCCGATGGGCGCGTAGCCTGCCAGCGTCGTGGAGGAGGAGGTGTAGGGATAGATGCCGAAATCAATGTCGCGCAGGGCACCGAGCTGCGCCTCGAACAGGATGCGCTTGCCCGCCGCGATCGCCTGCTCCAGGTACCCGGACACATCCGTCACGTAGGGAGCGACGGCGGAGCCGTAGCGATCCAGCCACGCGAGCATTTCCTCCGGATCGACCGGTGCGTGCCCGTAGCCCGTGACTGTGATGTTCTTCCACTCCACGATGTCGTACACCTTCTGCCGCAGGGTGTCCGGGTGCAGAAGATCCTCCATGCGCAGACCTTTCTTCATGTACTTGTCGGCATAGACGGGGGCGATGCCGCGGCGGGTGGAGCCGAACTTCTTGCGGTCGGCAAGGCGCTCCTCCTCCATGATGTCCTGAAGCTTATGGTAGGGCAGGCAGATGATAGCACTTGTCGCTGATTTTCAGGTTGTCCGGCGTGATGGTGATGCCCTTCTCGCGCAGGTGCGTCACCTCCCCCACCAGATGCTCCAGATCAATGACGCCGTTGCCGATGACGTTGACGGTGGTCTCGCGCAGGATGCCGGACGGGAGCAGATTCAGGATGAACTTGCCCTTGTCATTGACGACAGTGTGCCCCGCGTTGTTGCCGCCCTGATAGCGGCAGATGATGTCATAGTCGGAAGAGAGCAGGTCGACCATGCGGCCCTTGCCCTCGTCGCCCCAGTTGATTCCCACGATTGCAGTTAACATGATGTTTTGTATCCCTTTTTGTGTGTATTTGAATAGCCTATGTTAAGATAAAACGTTACTGCCCCGATATTCCCGCGCTCACGTTCGTCCGGCGTTGCGAACGCCGCGTTCTCGCTGGGATCGGCGGCAAGGGCGGCGCGCACTGCGGTAATCCTCGGTCTGCTCTGTCGCCATGCCGGTGAAGTTATCCCGGCGCGATGATGGCGTCAATATCGGCGCGTGTCAGCCCGAAGACCGGATCTGCGGCGATGCGATCCAGCAGGTCGTTGTCGGCGCCGTCCTGCTTGACGGCTTTGCCGGCGGCGACTGCGTGCCGGCGGATAGCCTCGTGCAGGGTCTGGCGATCGCCGCCGCGCTTGACGCACTCCATGAGGATGTTCTCGGTCGCCATGAAGGGAAGCTCCTCCATCAGGTGCTTGCGGATGACGTTCGGGTAGACCGTGCCGCCGGAGATGATGTTGATGCAGAGCGACAGGATGCCGTCGGTTGCCAGGAACGCCTCCGGGATGCTGATGCGGCGGTTGGCGGAATCGTCCAGTGTCCGCTCCAGCCACTGCGTGCCGGCGGTCAGGGCGGGATTGAGCGTGTCGGTGATGACGTAGCGTGCAAGCGACGTGATGCGTTCGCTCCGCATGGGGTTGCGCTTGTACGCCATGGCGGAGGAGCCGACCTGCCCGGATTCAAACGGCTCGTCGAACTCCTTCATGTGCGAGAGCAGGCGGATGTCGCCGGAGAATTTCATGGCGCTCTGCGCGATGCCGGACAGCACCGAAAGCAGGAAATAATCCGCCTTGCGCGTATAGGTCTGCCCGCTGACGGCATAAGCCGACGCGAAGCCCAGCTTCTCCGCAATCCTGTCCTCCAGCGCGCGGACCTTCTGCCCGTCCCCGCCGAACAGGTCGAGGAAGCTCGCCCCCGTCCCGGTCGTGCCGCGACAGCCCAGCAGCTTCATGCTGCCCAGCACAAACTCCAGATGCTCCAGATCCAGCATCATGTCCTGCAGCCACAGCGTTGCGCGCTTGCCGACCGTGGTCGGCTGTGCCGCCTGGAAGTGCGTATACGCCAGCGTCGGCAGATCGGCATACTTCTCCGCGAAATCCGCCAGTGCCGCGATGGTGCGCAAAAGCAGCGTCCGGATGCGCAGGAGCGCCTCCCGCTGCAGGAGCACGTCCGTGTTGTCCCCGACGCAGCTGGTCGCGCCCGATGGATGATCGCCCGCGCGTCCGGGCAGACCTTGCCGTAGGCGTAGATATGCGCCATGACGTCATGCCGCACCTCGCGCTCCCGCGCGTCCGCCACGTCGTAGTCGATGTCGTCCACGTGCGCCCGCAGCTCGGCGATCTGCTCCACCGTAATATTCAGCCCCAGCTCGCGCTCGCTTTCCGCCAGCGCGACCCACAGCCGCCAGGTGGAAAACTTTGCGGTCGTCCGAGAAGATTTCCTGCATCTCCCGGCTCGCGTAGCGGCGGCACAGGGGTTTTCGTAAACAGCGTGTTTCTCAGCCATGTGAGCCCCGGATCCTCAGACGTGCGCCGCCTGCAGACGTGCCAGCACGTCGCGGTAGCCGTCCAGCACGTTGCCCAGGTCGCGGCGGAATCTGTCCTTATCCATCTTGCGGTTGGTCTCGGCGTCCCACAGACGGCAGGAGTCCGGCGAGATCTCATCGCAGAGCAGCAGCTCGCCGCCGGCTCTGCCGAACTCCAGCTAAGTCCACCAGCCGGATGCCGCACTTGGCAAACAGCTCGGTCATCAGCTCATCCACGCGCAGAGCCATGGCGCGCAGCTCGTCCAGCTCCGCCTGCGTTGCCACGCCGATTGCCGTGATCTGGGAGTCGTTGATCATGGGGTCGCCCAGCTCGTCGCTCTTGAGGCTGAATTCCACCACGCGGTTGTTGAGCGCGGTGCCCTCCCGGCACGCCGTACTTCTTGGAGAAGCTGCCAGCCGCTACGTTGCGCACGATGACCTCCACCATCACGATGTCCGCCTTCCGCACCAGCACGGTCGTGTCGTCGATGACACGGACAAGGTGCGTCCGGACGCCGTTCTTTGCCAGATAGTCAAAGATGATGTTGGAGATGGCGGCATTGAGCTTTCCCTTGCCGGGCAGATCCTCCTTCTTGACGCCGTTTCCGGCAGTTGCGGTGTCCTTGTAGGAAATGACGCAGGTGCCGGGCTCGGTGCCCTCGTACACGATCTTGCTCTTGCCCTCGTACAGTTTTGACCAGATTTTCCATGGTTTGATCCATCCTTTCTTTGTGCAGCGGTTGGTTACTCCCGGTTGCGGGAGCGTGGTTTGGCGGGTTTATCGGAGAGCTTTGCTTCAAAGCGATCCTTCTCGGTATGCTCCGGGACGGCGGTCGGGTAATGCCCGCAGAAGCAGGCGTGACACAGCCCTGCCTGCTCGCAGGTCTGCCCCTCCCTGTTGACCAGCACGGGCAGATCCCCGTCGGGCAGGTAGCCCAGCGTGTCCACCCCGATGATGGCTGCCGTTTCCTCCACCGTGTGGTGGGCGGCGATCAGGTGATCCCGGGAATCAATGTCGGTTCCGTAGTAGCAGGGGTTGAGGAACGGCGGCGCGGATATGCGCATATGCACCTCGGTCGCGCCCGCGTCACGCAGCAGCGAGACGATCGGCGGCTGGTCGTGCCGCGCACGATGGAGTCATCCACCAGCACGACGCGCTTGCCCGCGACCACCTCGGTCACCGGCGAGAGCTTGATGCGCACAAGATTGATGCGCTGATCCTGCCCCGGCGAGATGAAGGTGCGCCCGATGTAGCGGTTCTTGACGAATCCGATGCCGTAGGGGATGCCGGATTCCGCCGCGTAGCCCAGTGCCGCATCCAGCCCGGAGTCCGGCACGCCGATGACGACGTCCGCCTCGGCGGGATGGCGCCGTGCCAGAACCTGCCCGGCGCGCTGACGGGCGGCGTGTACCGATACCCCGTCGATGACCGAATCGGGGCGGGCGAAGTAGATGTACTCAAAGACGCAGGTGTGCTTGCCGCAGGTCGCGTGCGGGGCGCAGTGCGAGGTGTCGGAATGCACGCCGTTCTCGTCAAAGACCAGTATCTCGCCGGGCAGGACGTCCCGCTCGAAGCGGGCGCCGACCGCCCCCAGCGCGCAGGATTCGGAGGCGACGATGTAGGTTCCGTCCGGCATGACGCCGTAGCACAGCGGGCGGAAGCCGTGCGGGTCGCGGACGGCGATGAGCTTGGCGGCGGACATCAGCACCATGGAGTAGGCGCCGTCCAGCCTGTACATGGCGCGGCTGACCGCCTCCTGAATGGAGGGCGTGCAGAGGCGCTCCTGCGTGACGATGTAGGCGATGGTCTCGGTGTCGCTGGTGGTGTGGAAAATGGCGCCCCGCGACTCCAACGCACAGCGCAGGTCGTAGGCGTTGCTGATGTTTCCGTTGTGCGCCAGCGCCAGCCGCCCCTGCTGTGGTTGATCTCAATGGGCTGACAGTTGGCGCGGTCGGTGCCGCCTGTCGTGCCGTAGCGGACGTGCCCCACGCCCAGCCGCCCGGTGGGCAGGCGGCGCAGGACATCCTTGCCGAAAACCTCATTGACAAGTCCCAGGTCCTTGTGGGAGACGAACACGCCGTCGTCATTGACCACAATGCCGCAGCTTTCCTGCCCCCGGTGCTGGAGCGAATACAGCCCGTAGTAAATCAGTCCTGCAATGTCGGTCTGCCTGGGGGCGTACACGCCGAACACGCCGCACTCCTCGTGCAGGGTGTCGGGGGTACGTCCGTCGGATTGCGTGCGGAGGCATCTGCCCTCCGATCCGGCATAAAAAACTCATCTGATCCTTCCTTTCCATCTTCCGCTTTCGGCGGGGTGAGATTACCGTTTACCGTTTACCGTTTGCCGTCCGGTGCTCAGCGCGTCTCCGCCTTTTCCAGTGCGGCGGCGATAAAGCCGCGGAAGAGCGGGTGTGCGCGGTTGGGACGGGACTTGAATTCGGGGTGATACTGAACGCCCACGAAGAAGGGGCGGTCGGACAGCTCCACGGTCTCGACCAGGGAGCCGTCGGGGACAGACCGGACAGCGTCAGTCCGGCAGCCTGCATGATGTCGCGGTAGTCGTTGTTGAACTCGTAGCGGTGGCGGTGGCGCTCGGAGATAAGCTCGGTGCCATAGCAGCGCGCCATGGTCGTGCCGGGCTGGATGCGGCAGGGGTAGGCGCCCGACGGAGCGTGCCGCCCTTGTCTATGTCGTTGCTCGACCGGGCATAAAGTCAATGACCTTGTGGCGGCACAGCTCGTCAAACTCGCCGGAGTGCGCATCAGGGAATGCCCGCCGTGCCGTGCGAACTCAATCACGGCGATCTGCATACCCAGGCAGATGCCGAAGAAGGGCACGTGATGCTCGCGCGCGTACTGCACGGCGACGATCATCCCCTCGATGCCGCGCCCGCCGAAGCCGCCCGGTACGATGATACCGTCCAGCGAGCCCAGCGTCTCCCCGGCGTTGGCTTCGGTCAGCGTCTCGGAATCAATCCAGTGGATGCGGATGTGCGTGTTGAGCGTGTACCCGGCGTGGCGCATAGCCTCCGCCACGGAGAGGTAGGCATCGTGCAGCTGCACGTACTTGCCGACCAGCCCGATGTACCTCCTTCTCGCGCGTCTTGATGCGCGTGACCATGTCCGACCACTCGGCAAGATCCGGCTCCGGCGCGTCCAGTCCCAGCTCGCGGCAGACCACGGCGGAGAAGTTTGCCTGCTCCAGCATCAGCGGTGCCTCGTAGAGGTACGGGATGGTGAGGTTCTCGATCACGCAGTCCGGCTTGACGTTGCAGAACATGGAGATCTTCTTAAAAATGGAAGGCTCCAGCGGCTCGTCACAGCGCAGGACGATGATGTTGGGATTGATGCCCATGCCCTGCAGCTCCTTGACCGAGTGCTGGGTCGGCTTGGATTTATGCTCGTCCGAGCCACGCAAAAACGGTACCAGCGTGACATGGATAAAGAGACTGTTCTCCCGCCCGACCTCCAGAGAAATCTGCCGCACGCCTCCAGAAAGGGCTGGGACTCTATGTCGCCGATGGTACCGCCGATCTCGGTAATGACTACGTCGGCATCGGTCTGCTTGCCGACGCGGTACACGAAGTCCTTGATTTCGTTGGTGATATGGGGGATGACCTGCACGGTGGAGCCAAGGTACTCGCCCCGGCGCTCCTTGTTGAGCACGTTCCAGTACACTTTGCCCGTGGTCAGGTTGGAAAAACGGTTGAGATCCTCGTCGATGAAGCGCTCATAGTGCCCGAGATCCAGATCGGTCTCGGCGCCGTCCTCGGTAACGTACACTTCGCCATGCTGATAGGGGGCTCATGGTGCCGGGATCCACGTTGATATACGGATCCAGCTTCTGTGCCGCGACCTTGAAGCCGCGTGCCTTGAGCAGCCGCCCCAGCGAGGCGGCGGTGATGCCTTTTCCGAGCCCGGAGACGACGCCCCCGGTCACAAAAATATATTTGGTCATGGGATACTCCTCCTCAAAATCAGTTCAGAATCAGGTGTCCGGGGACGGTGCGCTCCCCGGCGCTCAGCGATAGGTTGCCAAGATGGATTCCGCCACGGCGCGGCGGGTGACGCACCGGTCCATCGCCTGCTTTTCAATGTAGCGGTGTGCCTCCTGCTCGGTCATGCGGAGCTGGTCGATCAGCACCCACTTTGCCCGGTTGACAAGGCGGATCTCCTCCATCCTGTCCTCCATGGATACCGTTTTCTGCTCCATGCGGCGCAGGCGCTCGCGCGTCCCGCACAGGAGCGTCAGGGACTGGAGCAGCAGGGCGGAGGGAGTCGGCTTGGACAGGATCAGCACGCCTGCCGCCGTTGCCTGCCAGCAGAGGTCGGCGTACTGCTCCGCCCGCACGAGCAGCAGCACGCCGGTCGCGCCGGCGCCGCAGGTGTCGGTTGCCAGCGCCGTGCCGAACTCATCCGGCAGGGGCGCGTTGACCAGCAGCAGGTCGGGGTGCCGCGCCGCCAGCTGACGGCGGGCGTCCGCCGCGCTGCTCGCCGTGGTGACGGGCGAGAAGCGTTCCGGCGGCAGAAGGGGGCGCAGAGTCTGGTTGAACCTGTCCGACGGCGACGCCAGCAGCAGGCTGTACGTGCGGAGGCAGTCGGGTTGCTTGGACTGCATCGGGACACCCCTCAGCTCAGGTAAAACGCCCGCACCGGCTCCGGCAGACAGTCTGCCGGAAGTCGCCTGCCCGGGCGGCAGCTTTCGCATCGGCAAGACTGCCGGGCAGACGGGCAAGTCCGCCGTCAGCTCCGCGGGCGCGGTGTACAGGTTGCAGTCAACGGGGTCGGGCAGGGGGCAGTCCCAGCCGGATGCTTTCCAGTCCCGCCCGGATGAGCATGGTGTAGGCAAGGTAGGGGTTGCAGTCCGGGTCGGGGGAACGAAGCTCCGCCCGGCGGTACGCGCCGACCGCCGCCGGCACGCGGATGAGCTGGGAGCGGTTCTGCGCCGACCACGAGATATAGCGGGGCGCCTTGCAGGAGCCGAAGCGTCGGTAGGATGCCTCGGAGGGGTTGAGCACGGGAGTCATCTCCGCCGCGCGGTACAGCACTCCGGCGATGAGGCGGGGCAGGACATCCTCGCCCGCCCGTCCGGACAGCAGGGTATACGCTGCCGAGAGGTTTATGTGCATCCCGTTGCCGGGCTTGTCCGGCAGGGGCTTGGGGGAGAAGTCCGCGTACAGTCCGTTCCGTGCGGCGATGGTCTGCACCACGCTCCGGAAGGTGACTGCCTGATCCGCCGCTGTCAGCGGGTCTGCGTAGCGGAAGTCGATCTCGTTCTGTCCGGGACCTTCCTCATGGTGGGAGCTTTCGGGGCGGATGCCCATCTGCTCCAGCGTCAGGCAGATTTCCCGGCGCACGTTCTCGCCCCTGTCCTCCGGCGCGACGTCCATATAGCCGGCGGAATCAAACGGGATCCCGGTGGGCTTTCCCTCCTCGTCGCGGCGGAACAGGTAGAATTCCATCTCGGCGCCGAAGGAGAATTCCAGTCCTTGCGCTTGCGCGTCCGCCACAGCCTGCGCCAGCAGGGCGCGGGTGTCGGCTTGACAGGGACTGCCGTCCGGGTTTTCCAGCGTGCAGAACAAGCGCACGACGCGCCCGTGTTCGGGGCGCCACGGCAGGGTGCCAGCGTAGCGGGTCGGGGCGCAGCAGGAGGTCGGATCGCACCTCGCCGCCGAAGCCGGCGATTGCCGATGCGTCGATGGCGATGCCGCCGTCCAGCGCGCGCTCCAGCTCGCCGGGCATGACGGATATGTTTTTCTGCCGTCCGCGCACGTCACAGAAAGCCAGCCGGATGAACTTGACATCCTCCTCGGCAACATACTGCAGAATCTCCTCGCGGGAGTACTTCATGTGCGCCTGCCTTTCCCGGCTCGTGCCGAACCGTTTTCCGACATTATTTCAACACTTTATTATAGCACACCTACTTTGGTTTGTCTATAGCCGACTTACACAAAAGCGGGGCGGTCGCCTATACTTTTTTTGCGGCGTTGGCGCGGCGTCGGCTCGACCTGCCGTCCCCGGTGCCGGCGGGGGGCGTGCCCCTTACGGGGCGGGGGCGGGGTGGCGTTCCGTTACCCGGCGGAGGCTTGCTTTTTCGCCCCCATCCCCCCAGCCCCCTTCCCGGCGGGAAGGGGGAGACTATAAGTTTACTTCGCCGGGGGCTGCCGCCCCCGGCACCCCGGCATCAAACCGCTTGCGGCACTTACAGTTTCCGCCATGCAGGTGCCTCGCGGGCAGTTGGCTTTTACAACACGGGTTCCCGTTGCCCCGGCGGGTGCCGGTGCCCTGACAAAGCCCAAAGAACCAGTTTCCCACAAGCATAGCCAGTGCCGCCTGGGTTCAGCCCCGGGGATGCAAGGGGCGAAGCCCCTTGCAAAAATAACCTATAGTCAACCCCCTTCCCGCCGGGAAGGGGGTCGGGGGATGGGGGCAAGAAAGCAAGTTAAAGGCAGGGTTAACAGGCGACAAAGCGGGCACGCCCCCCGCGGGCACCGCAGTGGCAGGGCAGGCAGGCGACAAAGCAGGCACGCCCCCCGCCGGGTACCGCTGACGCCCGCCGCACCGACAACGCTGGGGCAAGCCCCCCCATTGAGTTTTCCACAGCGGCAGGGCGAACCAGTGCCGCGCGGGTTCAGCCCCGGGGATGCAAGGGGCGAAGCCCCTGCATAAGAAAACAAAAATCTCCCCCTTCCCGCCGGGAAGGGGGGGGGTCTATCCTTCCTCCGGGGAAGGGGGCAGGAAATCAAGCCAAAGGCAGGGTTAGCAGGCGGCAAAGCAGGCAAGCCCCCCGCCGGATACCGCTGACGCCCGCCGCGCCGGCAACGCCGAGGCAAGCCGCCCCACCGGGGCACACCCGCACACCGCAGAACTTACCCCTATTTTTATCGCCAAACTATTGCAATCGGGAAAATATGTGGTAAAATGCTACGGTGAGGACAGCCTTGTTCCATGAAAAAGTGAAATATCGAGAGGATTATAATCATGAGAAATCAGAGAAGGCATCAGAGACTCCGAATCCTGACGCTCGTGCTGTGCGGGACGCTGGTCGCCGCCGGACTGCCGCTCCTGTCCTGCGCAGGCACTGGCAGCGGCGAAACCGTCACGGCAACCGGCACCCTGCCCGCCACCGACACCGCCACCGGGACTGCCCCGAAACCGCCCCGCGACCGATACCGCCACCGACACCGAAACCTCCTCCGAAACCGCTACCGAAAGCCCGGAGGAAGCCGCCCGGCGCAAGCAGGAGCAGATGGACGCCCTGTATGCCGCCACCGTGAGCAGACTCCTGCCTATCGGCGGATGGGGCACGCCCGCACCGGCACTGCGTGAGGTATACTCCAATACGCCCGGCTCGTATGACAAAGCATGGCAGCTCCTGGCGGACGCACACCTGAACTTCATGGTCTCGCTGGAGGAGTGGAGCTCCCCCTGTGGACGATGGATTCCGCGTCCTCGGCGCATAAGGCGGGCATGAAACTGTGGTATAACTGCTCGGCACTGGATGCGGGCGGCGCACTGGAGCGCATCAACTCCGTCCTGAACTCGGTATGCCGACGTGCTGGATACGGTGTACCTCAAGGACGAGCCGGCATACGGCGACTTTGCAGAGCTGAAGAAGCTGTATGACAGCATCCGGGCAGGGCTGGGCGACCGCGAGATGACATATTTCGCGAACCTGCTGCCCACGTATGCACCCGGCAACCTCATCGCCAACGACTACCGCACGTATGTGCGGGACTACATCGCCACCGTCAAGCCCGAGGTGCTGATGTTTGACTACTACCCCTTCGCATCGGGCGATACCCTGCGCGCCATGCTGCTGAACAACATCATCGCCCTGCAGGAGGCGAACGCCGCCGGCATCCCGCTGTACACCTTCATCCAGTCCTCCGGGCTGGAGGGCGGCAAGGAGCCGACCGCGGAACAGCTCCGGCTGAACGTCCAGCTTAATCGGCGACCGGCTCCAAGGGCATCGCCTACTTCACGGTCTGCGAGACCTACGAGAACTGGGGCTATACGCCCGCGCTGGACGCAAAGGGCAATACGACTGCCCTGTATGACAAAATCAAGGCGGTAAATGAGGGCGTCCTTGCCATGAAGGGCGTGTATCGGACTACACCTGCCGCGGCATGATGACGGCGGGATACTCCGGTCTTGCCCGCGACTTCGAGAAGAACGGCTGCCGGGATTACCTGATGGACTCCTTCGGCGACCTGACGGGTGCCAAAGCGGCGACGGGCGGCAGGTTCGTCATCGGCTGCTTTGAGAATGCCGCCGGGAGGAGAAGGCATACTACGTCGTCAACATGGACTATAAGAAGGAAGGAACCGTGACACTGCACTTCGGCGGCAGCGGCAGCGGCTACACGCTCTGGGGCGCGTCCGGGCTTGCCGATATGGGCGAGGCTTCCGGCGACGTGGCCCGACGCTTGCCCCCCGGCGACGGCGTGTTCCTGCGGCTCGAGGCGCCGGCGAACTGATGCCGTTCCCCCTGTCCGGAAAGGATTTTTGCATGAGCAAATGGCTGACACCCGATGCCATGTTCCGCGCCCTACGACGAGATCACACCGGCGTACCTCCGGAGTCTCGGCGTCCGCGCGGTGCTGGCGGACATAGACAATACGCTTGCCCCCCTACGAGCAGGCTCTCCCGGATGCGCGCACCCTTGCGTGGGCGGCGGAGCTGCGTGCCGCCGGCATCGGGCTGGCACTGATCTCCAACAACGACCGCGCGCGCGTGGAGACCTTCAGCCGCTCCTCGGCGTCCGCGGGTACTGGAAAAAGCGGCAAGCCGGGCGGGAAGAACCTCCGCCGCGCCATGGCGGAGCTGGGAACCGACCGCACCGACACCGTGGTGCTGGGCGACCAGCTCCTGACCGACGCGCTGGCGGGCAAGCGGCTGGGACTGCGCGTGCTGATCGTCCCGCCCATCAAGGATAAGACCACGCTGTTCTTCCGCTTCAAGCGGCTGTGCGAGCGCCCGATCATCCGCCGGTTCAAGCGCCGGAACGGGATTACGTGGTGACGGCACGGCGGCACTTCCCCTGACCATGCGGCATCCCCCGCCCGTCCCGGCTGTCCGGGGCACAGAGAATAATCAACGGGGCGGCACACTCCCCCCGACCGCGAAACACCTATGAAAACTCTTTCCTATGAGAAGTATCTCGACAAGGTATACGGCTGCTTTCTGGGCAAGACCGTGATCGGCACGCTGGGCGCCCCCTACGAGGGCATCAAGATGCCGCTGGAGCTGCCCTTCAGCCCCGAAATGATCAACACCATGCTGCCCAACGATGACCTCGACCTGCAGGTGCTGTGGCTGGACGTGGCGGAGAAGTACGGACCTGACTTCACCTCCGACCAACTGCTGGAGCGCTTTGTCACGCACTGCGACTACTCCCCCGGCGAGTACGCCATCATGCGCAAGAACTGGCTCCGGGGCATCCATGCCCCCACGTCGGGCTCCTTCTGCAACGACTACTACACCGAGGGCATGGGCTGTCCCATCCGCTCCGAGATATGGGCTTGCCTGGCGCCGCTGGATCCGGAACGCGCCGCCGACTTCTCCGAGCGGGACGGCGTGCTTGACCACTGGGGCGAGTCCGTGTACGCCGAGCGCTTCTTTGCCGCACTGGAGGCGGAGGCGTTTTCCGTGGACGAGCAGACCTGCGACCTGTACGCGCTGATTGATGCGGGACTTGCCGCCGTGCCGGACGAGTGCCGCTTCCGCGAGCTGGTGGAGGACACGGTCGCGCTGTGCCGGCGGTACGATGACGTCAAGCTGATCCTGCGCAAGATACTCTTCCGGTACGGGCATCCCGACTGCACCAATATGTTCCAGAACATCGGCATCACGCTGACGGCTCTGCTCAAGGGCGGGCTGGATCCCATCAAGACCGGCATGGACGCGCTCAACTGCGGCTTTGACACCGACTGCACCTGCGCGACGGCGGGCGCCGTCATCGGCATCATCCGCGGTGCGGAGTCGCTCAACCGGGCGTATGCGTGGGGTGACACCCGCTTCGTGCTGGGCGTGCGCTCCGAGCGCCGCTCGGACAGCGTCCGCGACTTTGCCGAGGACGTGGCATGGCTGGGCTGTGCCTTCAACCCCGGTATGCTGGAGGGCGCTCCCGAAAAGCACTACGACTTCGAGCGTGATCCATCGCCGCTGTCGCTCAGCGTCATCTACCAGAACGGCGCGGACGGGCGCCCCGATGCGTCCATCGGGCTGGACGAAACGCGCAGTGTCGCCCTGCTGATGGAAAACCGCACCGATGCGCCGCTGACGGTGGATTTCACCGTGGAGGGCGCCGGCTGTGACGAGCGGGGGCATCTGGAGCTGGAGCCGGAATCGGACGATGCGCACATCGTGCTGATTACCTGCCCCGGCGACACGGAGGAGCTGCCGGAGATCAACACCTACACCGTGCGCTTCACGGCGGGCGGCTATACCGGCACCTACTGCTTTGGGCTGGCGGCTGCAACGCCGTGGAAGGCGGTCGGTCCCATCTGGCGCACCGATCCGATCTGCACCACCGAGAAGCTGCTGGCAGTCCCCAACTACTGGCACCTGATGCAGGATCCCGGCTACAAGGGAGACCCGACCGACATCGTGCGGCGCTTCCACCTGAACTTCGCGGTGGATACGCACACGCCGTACCGGGAGCCGGACGAGCTGTTCACGCCGCTTGATCCCGACGCCGCAACGGAGTACGAGGAGACGCTGTTCTCCCAGCGGCAGGACAGCTTCCGGATGGAGGATATCTGCGGCTTCCGGGGACCTGCTGTGATATACCTTGCGCGGGAGCTGGTCTCCCCGGCGGAGGAGGAGGTCTGCGTCCAGCTGGGACACAGTGCGCCGGTCGCCCTGTGGATCAACGGGGAATTGATCTGCGAGAGCGCGGACTGCGATTGCTGGGACGCCGAAAACCTGCACGTCCAGCACGTGAAGATCCGCAAGGGCGTCAACCGGGTTGTTCTGCGCCTGACGCGCGTCAACGACGACGCCAAATTCAACCTGACCTTTGCGGAGGGCGCGACCTGTGCGGCGCATATCCTGCACTACGCCTCCCGCAACCCCCGGTATTTCGGGCGCGGACAGTAAGCTGACGGAAAGGAGCCATGCATGGGAGTTTCGGAAATACTCGGCATTCTGAATCTGGTCGGACTGCTGGCGGTGGCGGTTCTGCTGATCCTGCACCTGCGCCGCCGGACGGACGGGCAGGCAACAGCAGTGACGCCGGAGGACCTGCTCCGGAGCGAGGAAAAGCTGACCGGGAGCTTCCGGAAGGAGAGCGAAGCCGCCGTGCAGGCACTGCGCCGGGAGATCGGCGATAGCCGCCGGGAAACGGGGGAGAGCGTGCAGAACGCGGTTACCCGGCTGGGCAACACCCTGCGCCAGTCGCAGTCCGATGCGGCGGAGGCGCAGAAACAGCAGCTGGCGGCGCTGACCGACACGCTGAACCGGCAGATCGGGACGCTGACCGGCACGTTGGACAAGCAGATCGGCACACTGAGCGACACCGGCACGCGGCAGATGACGACGCTGACCGAGGCGCAGGAAAAGCAGATGGCTGCGCTGACCGACGGGCAGAGGATCCGGCTGGACGGCGTGACACAGCAGGTCACGCAGATGGCTGCCGGCAGCGAGAAGGCGCAGGAGCAGATGCGTAAGACGCTGGACGAACAGCTATCCTCCCTCCGGACGCAGAACAACGATCAGCTGGAAAAAATGCGCGCCACCGTGGACGAAAAACTGCAGCAGACGCTGAACGAGCGCATCTCGCAGTCCTTCAAGCTGGTGAACGACCGGCTGAGCGAGGTCTATCAGGGACTGGGTGAGATGAAAACGCTGGCGGGCAGTGTGGGCGACCTCCGGAAGGTGCTGTCCGGCGTCAAGACGCGCGGCATCCTGGGCGAGGTACAGCTGGGCGCCATCGTGGAGGATATGCTGACGCCGGATCAGTACGAAAAGAACGTCTGCACGCGCAAAGGCTCCCACGACCCGGTGGAGTACGCCGTGCGCCTGCCGGGAGACGGCGAGGAGCCGGTGTACCTGCCCATCGACGCCAAGTTCCCCGGTGATACCTACGGGCGGCTGGCGGATGCCTACGAGTCCGGCGACCCGGCGGCGGTGCGCGAGGCGCAGGCGGTGCTGGCTGATACCATCCGGCGCGAGGCGAAGGATATCCGCGACAAGTACATAGACCCGCCGAACACAACGGATTTCGGCATCCTGTTCCTGCCGACGGAGGGGCTGTACGCCGAGGCGGTGCGCCTCGGACTGCCGGAAAAGCTCCGGCGGGAGTACCATGTCAGCATCGCGGGACCGACCACACTGGCGGCTCTGCTCAACAGCCTGCAGCTGGGCTTCCGCACGCTGGTAATCCAGAAGCGGTCGGGTGAGGTGGAAGCTGCTGGGCGCGGTCAAGAAGGAGTTCGGCACCTTTGAGGACGCGCTGACTGCGGCGCAGATGCGCATCCGGCAGACCGGCGAGGAGCTGGACAAGCTGGTCGGTGTGCGGACGCGGCAGATCAACCGCAAGCTGAAATCCGTGGAGCTGTCCTCGGCGGAGGAAACCGCCGCAATCCTGCCGCCGGATGCACCGGGGACGGGAGGATACCTGACCGGGGACGCCCGCAAGCCTGCCCTGCATACGGCATGAATATTCAGCAATTCCCTCCGGCGCGGGAGCCGTTGCCGGAGGGAATTGCTGCTGCCTGCCGCCGCACGAGCCGGGAAAGTCCCGGTATATCAACGGAACGTGCAAAAGAATCACAAAACAATACTGCGATTCGTGAAACCTGCCTATTGCATTTTTGAAACACCGTGGTATAATACCTGCATAAACATTCACAACGTATTCAAAAACTGCAAGGAGAGAAACCATCATGAAAAAGAGTATCTGTTGTATAGCACTGGCGCTGGTCATGGCGCTGAGCAACGGTCGGGCTGTTCACGTCCTGCGCCAAGGAGAAGGAAAAACGCTGGTCATGGCGACCAACGCAAACTTCCCGCCCTATGAGTACAAGGACGGCGCTGCGTTCGCCGGCATTGATGTGGAGCTGGCGCAGGCGATTGCCGACAAGCTGGGCATGAAGCTGGAGATTCAGGACGTTGAGTTCGGCGCAATCGTCGCGGGCGTGGAATCCGGCAAGTACGACATCGGCATGGCAGGCATGACCGTCACCGAGGACCGTAAGAAGCAGGTCAGCTTCTCGACCACCTACGCCACCGGCGTGCAGGTTGTCATAGTCAAGGAAGGCTCCGCCATCCAGTCCCCGGCCGACATCACCACCTCCTCCAAGATCGGCGTCCAGCAGGACACCACCGGTGACCTGTACGCCTCCGATACGCCCGAGAAGGGCGGTTGGGGCGAGGCTGCCGTCACCCGTTACAAGAACGGCGCGGATGCCGTGCAGGCACTGCAGACCGGCAAGCTGGACTGCGTCATCATTGACAAGGAGCCTGCCAAGTCCTTCGTGGCAGCCAACAGCGGGCTGAAGATCCTGGATACGGAGTACACCAACGAGGATTACGCCATCGCGGTCGGCAAGAGCAACACCGAGCTGCTGGAGAAGATCAACAAGGCGCTGGACGAGCTGAAAAAGGACGGCACCATCGACAAGATCGTCAGCAAGTACATCCCCGCCGACAAGTAAGTTGCGGCACGTGCGGCACACCTGAGGAGGGCGATCCTTCCTCAGGTGGCTCTTTGTGTGTCATGGGAAACGGATCGGCACAGCCGGAGCATTCCGGAATACAAAGCGAAAAGGAGATGCCTATGGCATGGTTTGACAAGCTGGCGGCAGGATTGCAGGCATGGTTCACGAAGTTCCGGGAAGAATTTGTCCTGAACTTCATCGAGGGGGACCGCTGGAAATGGCTGGTGCAGGGACTGGGCAATACCCTGCGCATAACGGCAGTGGCGTTGCTGCTGGGTTTGCTTATCGGTGTGGTGGTCGCCTCGGTGCGGGCGTCCTACGACAAGAACCGGGAGGATGCTGGCGCTGCGCGGCGGGTTCAGGGTACCGGTTGTTCGGCTTTTTCAACTGGCTATGCCGGGTGTACCTTGCCATCATCCGCGGAACGCCGGTCGTGGTACAGCTGCTCATCATGTATTTCGTCATTTTGCCTGGTCGCGCAATGCGATTCTGGTGGCAACCCTGGCGTTCGGCATCAACTCCGGCGCCTACGTCGCGGAGATCATCCGGGGCGGCATCATGTCGGTGGACAACGGGCAGTTTGAGGCGGGGCGGTCGCTGGGCTTCAACTACG
>VOFG01002410.1_pt1 | contig 24817 bp, 33 predicted proteins | sample 5384171 | NCBI WGS metagenome assembly VOFG01 (sample SAMN12384726, study PRJNA508395) | human gut metagenome | isolation source: healthy gut F | host: Homo sapiens | reverse complement strand
AATACCTACTACGTAGGGTTTTTCCATGTTTGAATTCATGATACTTTTATTTAAAAGGGTTAGTTAATCATTAAGTTTACTGCACACAAATTACGTAAAGAAGATTGAGTCTACAAAATGTTTTTCGAAAAAAAAGTTCAACCTCTTTGCAACTTTTCGTATCTTTCGCACCGTCTAATAGTAGAAAATTATTAGAAAACAGGATCTAAATAAAGAAAATTGTGATACAACTAACAGACGTCAACAAGACCTACAACAACGGAGCACCCCTCCATGTACTTAAAGGTATCAATCTCAATATCGAACAGGGAGGAATTTGTTTCCATCATGGGAGCATCCGGGTCTGGGAAATCAACTTTACTCAATATATTGGGAATCCTCGACAACTACGACACCGGAGAGTATTACTTGAATAACGTACTCATCAAAGACTTAAGCGAAACCAAAGCCGCCGAATACCGGAACCGCATGATCGGCTTTATCTTCCAGTCATTTAACTTAATTTCCTTCAAAGACGCCGTAGAAAACGTTGCACTTCCTTTATTTTACCAAGGTATAAGCCGCAAGAAGCGAAATGCGCTTGCCTTGGAATATCTCGACCGCCTGGGTTTAAAAGACTGGGCACATCACATGCCGAACGAAATGAGTGGCGGTCAGAAACAACGTGTAGCCATTGCACGAGCTTTAATCACCCAACCACAAATCATTCTGGCAGATGAACCAACAGGAGCTTTGGACAGCAAAACTTCTGTGGAAGTGATGCAGATTCTGAAAGATCTTCATAAACTGGGAATGACGATTGTCGTTGTCACCCACGAAAGTGGAGTCGCCAACCAGACAGACAAGATTATACATATCAAAGATGGAATCATCGAACGAATTGAAGACAACATCGACCACGACGCTTCTCCTTTCGGCAAAAACGGTTTCATGAAATAAATCAAAATATACTACTATACAAACGATATCATGATTGATATTTGGCAAGAAATTTACAGTACTATCAAACGCAATAAGCTGAGGACTTTTCTCACAGGATTTGCTGTGGCATGGGGAATATTCATGCTTATCGTCCTATTGGGTGCAGGTAACGGACTGATTCATGCATTCGAGCAATCAGCTTCGGAACGGGCGATGAACTCTATCAAGATTTTCCCGGGTTGGACAAGTAAATCATACGATGGACTGAAAGAAGGAAGACGAGTGCAACTGGACAATAAAGACGTAGATGCTACCGGCCATTATTTTCCGAACCATGTCATTAAAGCCGGGGCAACCGTGTGGCAAGGAGGCGTTAATCTTAGTTTCGGACAAGAATACGTCAGCCTGAATCTTTCCGGCGTATATCCCAACCATACGGAGGTAGAAGTTGTGAAGCTCTTCAAAGGACGTTTCATTAACGAGATTGACATTAGAGAACGACGCAAAGTGATCGTGCTCCATAAAAAGACTGCTGAAATCTTTTTCGAACAAGACTCATACCGAGCCTATCGGGCAGTTTGTCAACGCCGGTAATGTGGTTTATCAGGTAGTAGGGCTGTATAATGATAAAGGGAGACAGCGGAGACAGCGATGCTTACATCCCCTTCACCACCCTGCAAACGATTTATAATAAAGGAGACAAGCTGAATAACCTCATCATGACCACCAAGAATTTGGAAACAGTAGAGGCTAATGAGGCTTTTGAAGCCCATTACCGTAAAGTGCTGGGGGCCAATCAGCGCTTTGACCCAACAGACCACAGTGCTATCTGGATTTGGAACCGTTTTACCAATTATCTGCAGCAGCAGCAAGGATCGGCCATGCTTCGTATTGCCATTTGGGTTATCGGCATCTTTACATTACTTAGCGGAATCGTCGGAGTTTCCAATATCATGCTGATTACCGTAAAAGAACGTACCCGTGAGTTTGGTATCCGCAAAGCACTCGGCGCCAAACCGCTTTCTATTCTTTGGCTGATTATCGTTGAGAGTGTCACTATTACCACAATATTCGGATATATCGGCATGGTAGCCGGTATCGGAGCAACCGAATGGATGAACAGCTTTCGGCAATCAGACAATGGATACCGGAATGTGGACAGAAACGGTTTTTCTGAATCCTACTGTCGACATCAGAATCGCCATACAAGCTACACTCACATTAGTAATAGCCGGAACGTTAGCCGGATTGTTCCCTGCCCGGAAAGCAGTTAGTATCCGGCCGATCGAAGCACTTAGAGCAGATTAAGATTATGAGAATAGACATAGATACTTGTGAGGAAATCCTCATCACTATTACAAGAAATAAAACGAGAAGCCTGCTGACTGCATTCGGTGTGTTCTGGGGAATCTTTATGCTCGTCGCCCTGATCGGCGGCGGGCAAGGACTGGAAGGCATGATGAAAAAGAACTTTGAAGGATTCGCAACCAACTCCGGCTTCCTTGCCGCACAGAAAACGGGCGAAGGCTTACAAAGGCTTTCCGCAAAGGAGGTGGTGGAATCTGGAAGCTATCGACATCGAACGTCTCCGCTCGAAGGTCAAAGATGTGGAGGTCATTACTCCTTCCATTGCCCGTTGGGGTTCCAAAGCTGTATACGAAGATAAGAAATACGATTGCAGTGTAAAAGGACTATATCCGGACTATCTCCACATCGAATCACAAGAAATGGCCTACGGCAGGTTCATCAACGAAGTGGATATACAGGAAGCACGTAAAGTGTGCGTGATCGGCAAACGAATCTATGAAAGCCTTTTTAAACCGGGAGAGAACCCGTGCGGCAAATACGTGAGAGTAGACGGGATCTATTATCAGGTGATCGGGATGTCTTCTTCCGAAGGAGATATGAACATACAAGGAAGAGCTTCGGAAGCTATCACCCTACCTTTCACCACCATGCAACAGGCTTATAATCTGGGCGGGCGAATTGACGTAATCTGCTTCACCGTGAAACATGGAGTCAAAGTGTCTGAAATACAACCCAAAATGGAACAGGTCATTAAAGCCGCACATTATATCTCCCCGGATGACAAACAGGCTGTTATGTGCCTGAATGCGGAAGCGATGTTCTCGATGGTAGACAATCTGTTTACCGGTATCAATATACTGGTTTGGATGGTAGGATTGGGGACTCTGCTGGCAGGTGCCATCGGAGTATCTAATATTATGATGGTAACCGTGAAAGAACGTACCACCGAAATCGGTATCCGCCGGGCAATCGGCGCACGCCCCAAAGATATTCTGCAACAGATTCTATCGGAGAGTATGGTGCTTACTACTATTGCAGGAATGTGTGGAATCTCTTTTGCCGTCATGGTGTTGCAATTGGTAGAGATGGGAGCAAACGCCGATGGAGGAGACGTCCGTTTTCAGGTTACCTTCGGACTGGCAATCGGCACTTGTGCTCTTCTAATCGCACTGGGAATGTTGGCAGGTCTGGCACCTGCTTACCGGGCCATGGCTATCAAACCGATTGAGGCGATTCAGGGATGAATAAGGAAGTGGAACAGTTATCTGGATATGTGAGGAGTTTAGTTTCAATCATCAATCGTAAATAATAAAAATATAAATAAAGTCATGAAAAAGTATCTGAAAATCACATTATTGGTAGTCATTGCTATCATTCTTGTCGGAACATTCGTATTCCTTTATCAGAAGTCTAAGCCCAAGGTAATCACTTACGAAATAGTAAAACCGGAAGTCACTGACCTCCAAAAGACTACAGTAGCTACCGGAAAGGTGGAACCGAGAGACGAAATTTTAATCAAACCGCAGATTTCGGGTATTATCGACGAAGTGTACAAAGAAGCCGGACAAGCTGTGAAGAAAGGGGAAGTGATCGCCAAAGTAAAAGTAATCCCTGAACTCGGTCAACTGAATTCTGCAGAAAGCCGTGTGCGCCTGGCAGAGATTAATGCAACCCAGGCAGAAACGGATTTTGCCCGCGTAAAGAAGTTGTACGAAGATCAGCTGATTAGCCGGGAAGAATATGAGAAAAGTGAAGTAGCCTTGAAGCAAGCTCGTGAAGAGAGACAGACGGCTAAAGATAATCTGGAAATCGTAAAAGAAGGGATTACTAAAAACAGTGCATCGTTCAGTAGTACGATGATTCGTTCTACCATTGATGGGTTGATTCTGGATGTACCTGTAAAAGCCGGTAACTCTGTGATTATGAGTAACACGTTCAATGATGGAACCACGATTGCTACGGTAGCCAATATGAACGACATGATTTTCCGTGGTAATATTGATGAAACAGAAGTAGGCCGCATCCACGAAGGTATGCCGCTTAAGTTGACTATCGGAGCTTTACAAAATCTGACTTTCAATGCCATTCTGGAATATATCTCTCCGAAAGGGGTAGAAACCAATGGAGCCAACCAGTTTGAAATCAAGGCTGCAATTACCATTCCGGACTCCGTTCAGATTCGTTCCGGATATTCGGCTAATGCGGAAATCGTGTTGCAAAGGGCAAATCAAGTATTGGCAGTCCCCGAAAGCACTATTGAATTTAATGGTGACTCTACATTTGTGTACATCATGACAGATTCAGTGCCCGAACAAAAGTTCCAGCGTACGCAGGTGACTGCCGGAATGAGTGATGGGATCAAGATAGAAATCAAGAAAGGAATAACCATTCAGGATAAAATACGGGGTGCAGAGAAAAAAAGATAAATAATTGAATTCAATGAAAATAATTCGTAAAACCATATCAGCCCTTCTGCTTGCCGGGATCGGAATCACTTCTATCCAAGCACAGAACAACTCCCCGCAAGCATGGACATTGCGGCAATGTATCGACTATGCCATCGAGCATAATATAGAGATTCGTCAATCGGCCAATAATGTCGAAGCAGGCAAAGTGAGCGTAAACACCACTAAATGGGCACGCCTTCCGAATTTGAGTGGTAGTGCCAGTCAAAACTGGAGTTGGGGGCGTACTGCTTCTCCGATAGACAACTCGTATAGTGACATTAACAGTGCCAATACCAGTTTCAGCTTGGGAACCAATATACCTATATTTACCGGTTTGCAATTGTCCAACCAATATTCACTTGCCAAACTGGATTTAAAAGCTGCTATAGAAGATTTGAATAAAGCCAAAGAGGACATTGCAATCAATGTCACTTCCGCTTATTTGCAGGTTTTATTCAACCAAGAATTAAGTAAGGTTGCTCATAATCAGGTAGATTTAAGCAAAGACCAGTTAAAACGTATTCAAGGTCTTCAGGGAGTGGGTAAGGCATCCTCTTCTGAAGTGGCCGAAGCACAAGCCCGTGTTGCACAGGATGAAATGACTGCTGTACAATCAGACAATACGTACAAGTTATCATTATTAGACCTCACCCAACTTTTGGAATTACCTACGCCTGAAGGATTCGTGCTCGAAAGTCCTAAGGAAGAACTAGAGTTCGAATCTCTCACTCCGCCGGATGACATATATACACAGGCACTTACTTACAAACCAAGCATTAAGGCTGCAGAATATCGTTTGCAAGGTAGTCTTAATAGTATTCGTATTGCTCAAAGTGCATTCTATCCACAACTCTCTTTCAGTGCCGGTCTGGGAAGTAATTATTATACGGTTAGCGGAAGATCAGAAAGCAGCTTCGGCAGTCAGATGAAAAACAATCTGAATAAATATATAGGATTTAATTTGAGCGTGCCAATCTTCAACCGTTTTGCCACAAGAAACCGGGTACGCACCGCTCGTTTGCAACAAATAGATTTATCCTTGAAGTTGGATAACAGTAAAAAAATACTCTATAAAGAAATTCAGCAAGCCTGGTACAATGCTCTGGCAGCAGAAAGTAAATATAACTCCAGTGAAGTGGCAGTGAAAGCCAACGAAGAATCTTTCCGCTTGATGAGCGAGAAATTTAATAACGGCAAGGCTACCTTTGTGGAATACAATGAAGCCAAACTTAATCTAACGAAAGCTCTTTCGGATAAGTTGCAGGCTAAATATGATTATCTGTTCCGTACTAAAATTCTGGATTTCTACAAAGGACAGGTCATTGAATGAAAAGAAATATATTGAGTTTAGTATAGTAGTTCCTTAAAACATATCCGTTGGTTCATTCGTTATTATAGAAAGAACTAACGGATATGAAGTATTTTATCATCATAGTGATCGTAGTGATTAGTAATACATTTTTAGGAGTTGCTAAACCAATGAAAAATCAAGCAGAAATCTATCTTGCGGGAGGATGCTTCTGGGGAACAGAACATTTCCTAAAACAAATCAGAGGAGTAGAAAGTACCGAAGTAGGCTATGCCAACAGTAATGTTGCCAACCCGAGTTATGAACAGGTCTGTTCAGGAAAAACCAATGCTGCGGAAACAGTAAAGGTGGTTTATGATCCTAAAACGGTAGATTTAAATTTGCTGCTCGATCTGTATTTCAAGACAATTGATCCTACCAGCCTCAACCGTCAAGGGTAATGACCGGGGAACACAGTATAGAACCGGGATTTACTATGTAGATAAAGAAGATCTTCCTGTCATCAACCAGGCTATTAAACTATTGTCTGCACAATATAAGACTCCTATCGCTATAGAAGTAAAGCCATTGACTAATTTCTATCCCGCAGAGACTTACCATCAGGACTATCTGGATAAAAATTCTAAAGGCTATTGCCACATCAACCCTGCTTTATTTGAAATGGCACGCAAAGCCAATGCACCGAAAGCTAAAGCGTATCAAAAAGCGGATGATGCAACCCTTCGTAAGGAATTGTCGGCGGAACAATATGCCGTAACCCAAAAGAATGCCACTGAACCTGCTTTCCACAATGAATACTGGAATGAGCATCGTCCCGGCATTTATGTGGATATTACTACCGGAGAACCTCTGTTTGTCTCTACCGACAAGTTCGATTCAGGTTGCGGGTGGCCAAGCTTTTCCCAACCGATTCAAAAAGATCTAATCGCAGAAAGAAAGATACTTCGCACGGCATGATACGTACGGAAGTACGCAGTAAAACCGGAGATGCGCATCTGGGACACGTATTCACAGATGGGCCGAAAGAGAAAGGTGGATTACGTTATTGCATCAATAGCGCCTCCCTTCGTTTTATCCCGAAAGATAAAATGAAAGAGGAAGGTTATGGAGAATATTTGCCACTCGTTAAATAGATATTGAAGAGTTACAAAGCTAATCGTAACTGTTCATTAGAAAAACAGAACGGTGGATTATCCCATAAGGAAATCCACCGTTTTTAATGTAGTTAAATTAAAAGAGAGAGAAGGAGTTTCACAACTCCTATTTATTTTTATCTGCTGGCAGTCAGCAGAGTTGCTTCATTCGTTGCCGGAGTAGCCACGTTCATAGCCCAGTTCACACTGGATTTTTCAATCCATTTATCATTCCATTTATAGTTCATATAAGCAACCGGCATATTAGCGTCGTTCAGTTCATAAACGCTCTTTTCAACAGCCGCATCGTAAGCTCTGTGAGAGTCATTCCAGCGTGCGTATACCAAAGTGATTTCATTAGAAGAATAAGTATAATCAATCTTGAAGTACGGTATCCATTTTTCAGTAGAAGCATCCCATTTGAAAGCTTCTTTGGAGGACATTCTCTTCTGATCGTCATAGGTAAAATCATATTTCATGTGGCGATAGAGAGAACCATCGAGTCTGTAAATCACTTTCGATACTACAAGATCATCTACTTTTTCTTCATTAGTAATGAAGTTATTACCCTGTGCCTTCACTGTTGTATTAGCGATTCCTGCAAATACCATAGCAACTAAAACGATCATTCTGAATAATACTGTAGTCTTCATAATTGTATATTTTTTATTTGTTCAACATTCTGTTTTTTGTTCTTCTGTTTATTAGACGGATCAAGTGTTTCAAACGGTTGCAACATTCTGAACTTTTTTCATGTTTTCTTCGTTGTCCGCTTGCGACTATAGAGATGCAACGAGCGTGCCAAAACGATAACTAACTAATAATCAAGGAAATCATAAAACAGAACGGTGTACGAAAACGAACAGTTGTACGCTTAAAAGCGAACAACTAACCATTTTTTTCGCATTTTCTTCTTTCTACTGATGAATATAACTCTAAAAATGGGAAAATACTGTTGCCCGAATTATTATCTACCTTTGCAGCGATTATCATATCAAGAAAAAGAAGATGGAAACGTCCAGCAAAAAAAGAATTATCATTCTATCGGCTACCGGTATCTTGCTTACCAGCCTTATTTGTCTCTTTGCATTCCGCAATGTCATTTTATGCCATATCGTTGACAAACGAGCTACACACGTGCCGAACAAACATACGGTCTACAAATTCATTATCAGGAGTTACGAATGAAAGGCTACAATGAAGTGGCTTTACAAGGACTTTCTATTGTTCCCAACCAACGGGATACCCTCCTGACATTACAATCCGTCAATGTAAAACTAAGTTTTTGGGAATTGCTAAAAGGAGAAATCGAAGTACGGAATGTGCTTATGAATGGCCTTGCAATCAACTTCATCAAGCATGATAGCATAGCTAACTACGATTTCCTGTTCTTTAAACGGCAACAAGAAGCAGAACTCCAACCTGTCATAGAAAGTGACTATGCCAACCGTATTGACCGGATATTAAACCTCATTTACGGTTTCCTGCCTGAAAACGGGCAACTCAGGCAAATCAATATAACCGAACGTAAAGATAGTAATTTCGTTGCAGTCAACATTCCTTCTTTTATTATTGAGAACAATCATTTCCAATCAACCATTCAGATAAAAGAAGATACACTTCCTCAACAACTATGGGAAGCGACCGGCGAACTAAACAGAAGAGACTATACATTAAAGCATCTCTCTTTCCCCGGAAAAAAGAAAAATCTCACTACCTTATATTACCCGCCGTTTTGGAGCAGAAGTCACTTTCGACACCCTATCTTATAATATGACTAAAGATAAGCGTGCATCCAATCAACTGCTCCTCAAAGGAAAAGCGAGAGTGAACGGACTTGACGTATTTCATAAAGCTCTCTCTCCTGAAATCATTCATCTCGATCGCGGACAACTCTGTTACGAGATGAACATAAGCGGACACTCACTCGAGCTGGATAGCACGACCATTGTTGATTTCAACAAACTCCAGTTTCATCCTTATTTGCGAGCCGAGAAAGAGAAAGGAAACTGGCATTTCACTGCTGCGGTCAACAAATCCTGGTTTCCGGCAGACGATCTGTTCAGCTCTCTCCCGAAAAGGATTATTCAGTAACCTGGAAGGTATAAAGACAAGTGGTGAGCTGGCTTATCATTTTCTGTTAGACATTGATTTTGCGCAACTGGATAGTCTCAAACTGGAATCTGAATTGAAAGAGAAAAAGATTTCCATATCACAAGCTATGGAGCTACTTCACTCTCCAAAATGTCCGACGAGTTCATTTACACAGCTTATGAGAATGGAGTGCCGGTACGAACCTTCCCTATCGGTCCCTCGTGCAAACACTTTACCCCCCTGGACAGCATTTCCCCCATCCTAAGAATGTCCGTCATGCAAAGCGAAGATGGAGCATTCTTTTATCATCGCGGTTTTCTGCCCGATGCCTTACGGGAAGCACTGATTTACGACCTGCAAGTGAAACGCTTTGCACGTGGAGGAAGCACGATCACCATGCAACTGGTAAAGAATGTATTCCTGAACCGTAATAAGAACTTTGCGCGTAAACTGGAAGAAGCATTGATTGTGTGGCTGATAGAGAATGAAAGACTAACTTCCAAAGAACGTATGTACGAAGTATATCTGAATATTGTAGAATGGGGACCGCTCGTTTATGGTATTCAGGAAGCGTCTGCTTATTATTTCAAGAAACGCCCTTCGCAACTGACCACGGAAGAAAGTATTTTCCTGGCTTCCATTATCCCGAAACCCAAGCATTTCCGCAGTTCTTTTGCAGAAGGCGGACAATTAAAGGAGAATATGGAAGGTTACTATAAGCTGATTGCCAAACGTCTTGCACAGCAAGGAGTAATAAGTGAAATCGAGGCGGATAGTATCCGCCCCGATATCCAAGTTACGGGCGCTGCCCGGAATAGTCTAGCCGGTGAAAAACCGAAGTCTAGTTCTCCTACCGCTGAGGAGTAATGAGATTGATATAAATAATAAAGGAATAGGTTATCTTCTTGAACTGCTGCTGTTTCTTTCAGAGGAACGGGAAGAACTTTGAGTGCTATTGCTTCTCGTACTTCCGGAAGAAGAGCGTCTTTCTGTTTGTCCACTAGAAACATTGCTCCGGGTAGAGCTACCGCTACTCCGGTTAGAAGTGTACTGCTGCTACGACTGGTAGTACTACCGCTACTGCGACCAGAATCACTGCGACTGGAACTACTACGATTGGAACTACCGCGACTGGAACCGGAAGAGCTATTATTTCTCTCGGAACTGTTATTTCTATTATAGGAACCACTATCGTTTCGTTTACTTGAACTTTCTCTCGAACTGCTACTTGTTTTTCCACTTTCACGATTGGAGGAACTGGAACCAGTTGAACTTCCGCTTGTTGGTCTGCGATTAGAGCTTGAAGAACCGGAACCTGTTTCCGGACGACGACCAGAATTACGATCACTTTCTACTCTATTCGTATTCCCATTTTTATCAGGAGCAACATTGTTACCAGGTCTTCCACTTCCGGAAGGTGTAGATGGTCTGACAGAAGTCGAAGGCCGATCTCCTCCAGATTCCGGACGGGGACGTGTTGACGTACCAGGTCTTGTTGTCGTTCCGGGACGTAGAAGTATCAGGACGAGTAGAGGTACTTGGGCGAGACGTACCAGGACGCGTTGTCGATGAACCCGGACGGGAAGAATTACCCGGACGTGTCGGTGCATTATGCGGACGAGTGGAAGTATTCGGACGGAACCGGACAGAACCGAAATCCGAACGACGATAAGAGTGGAATACTCTGATCTCTCACCCGGTGCGGTGCAGAGTAATGGTTGAAATTAGTATATCTGCCCCGATAGTAGCTTGTATGGTGAAAGTGTGGACGATAATGCGCTCCACAATAAGTACGGTAATGATAAGGCACACCAAAATAAAACAAGCTACGGTTCGGGTAATTGATGTAAACCCTGAAACTCCATTTCCCTCCGGTTACATAGATCGGCCGATAGAAATACTCGGCACCGAGAAACCGACGATACTGCGCATCACTCAATACCCAGCGAAGATCGTCGTTACGGATATCCAAAGCTTCATAATAATCATCCAATGCCCATTCGTAACCACGTGCTACGTAATCCATTATATTACGGACAGAATAAATAAAGTCGTAATTAATCTCATACGCATCATTATATTGCTGTGTACTCAAGCTCAATTCATATGCCATCTTATCGGTAACCTTACGTTTACCATTGCTGAAGTGCTCATTCCAACTTCATCACATCATATTAGCAGTCAGACTCGACAGCTCTATATTCATTGAAAAACAGTCATTCGTTTGAACTCATAATTCTGGGCCGTACATATCCTATTTCCCGGTCGTTGGTCACCGTGATAAGCCTGGATAAATTCCTTCATCTTGTCACGGTCAAAAGACGAAAAGAATATTGACGACCGAAGCAAAATTTTCTTTATCCACAATTTGCGGATACATACGTTTCATCACAGTCATCTGGGCATCCGAACCACTTATCCTTCACTATTTTCCACATTGATTTGAAGTGACATCATACGTTCTCAACAAAACGTCATCTATATATTTAATCTGCTCATTCAGACATGATCACCATCCGGAAATCACTAAGAAAACGATCAAACTCATCACGCATCATAAGTGTTCTGCGACTTCCACTTTCTTCATAGCGTGGCGGACGAACCGGATCCGTATTGGTCAACAACGGAAGGAGACATCACAACCGGAGTGCGGCGGAAGAAGGTATTTCATCACCATTAAAGGTATCCATACCCGAACTCTTCCATCTGCAAAATATACAATAATCTTGATCGGTTGCCGTAAAGCACTGAAGAAATCCGGTGGTACTCCCATTCCTCCCACCTCCGTCAAAACGTCTGTAATCCGGTTTACCCAAGTTTTTCTACATTCTGCCGGGACATTCCCTGCTGAACCTCCATCACTTGCTTGTTGGATACGTAATAAGTAGAACAGCCACTACCGATATTCCCAAACGTGAAAAACAGGATTATATGTATATTTTTTCATAACCGTATCGTTTTTAGTGAACTAATGTATGATCAGCGTCCTTCGTATTCCTTGATGAAATCGTTCATTTTTCTTGTTACTGGAGAAATGTAAGGTAGTACCGATCACTGTAAAGAAAGCCTCTTTATCTACAATATTGGGATACATCATTTTCATAATCTTCAGCCGTTCATTATCAAAGGTATAGAATTTCACCAGTTGAAGACACTGCTCCAGATGTAAAATCAGAGTTCGCCAATGCAGTTGTAATCAACCCCATACGATCTTTTTCAAAAGGCTCATTCTTCACACTATCAAAGAACTTCTTGAAAAGTTGGTCATTCATCACTCTATCGTAGCGGTTATAGTCCCGGACGGTGTCCACCCCGGTTCCCGGTCTTCGGGTCTTTCCGGACGGAGATCTCCACGTTGTTCTACAATGATATCTTTTACTTCTTTCCCATAAAATAAACGCGGTCATTATACAACCGTTCTCCTTTCCATACACGTTCTCCCGGGCGAGTCGGGCGGGTGTAAACACTTCAATGGTATAATTTCCCGGTTTCAGATTGGCAACGAAACAAGTAGTAGTAGGATAACACATCTGGTTTCCTCCAAAATACACAAGAATCGGGGTATCTCCGCCATCAATACGAATTCCACTTACAGTCTGCGCTTTTAAAGAAAGGGCAGCGAGCAAAATACAGAAACTTATTATTATCTTACGCATAGCTTATCTGTTTTTAAAATTATTATCTTTAACTGATATCACAAAAAAATAGGGTGAGAAAACTCCCCACCCCAATGATTCCCTCTATTCGTGCATAGGGATTTCCCTATTCTAATTAGGATTCTGCCAAAGTGATGCCGTCTCATGCAAAGAAATCAATCGTTTCTTATACAAGTCACCTACACCTTTCTTAAAAGTTTTCTTGCTGACACCAAAGGTATCGTAAATATCTTCCGCAGGACTTTTTATCGTTCAGATTGATCCGTCCGCCATGTTCCCGAATATACTCCAACTGTGTCTTCGAGAAATCATCGATCTTTCTCAAATCCCGGTTTCTGAAGTATCAAATCCACCTTTCCATCTTCGCGCACCTGTTTCACAAACAAGCCTTCATCTGCATACCGGTCTCCAATGCACGGAATATTTCATTTTCATACAGCAATCCGCTATACTTATTGTCTATAATCGCTTTGAAACCCAAGTCCGTCTTCTGCCAGATCAGAATATCCACTTCCGCACCCGGAGCATAATCCGGCATATCTTTCGACAGGTAACGTTCTACCTTCGCCGAAGCTACAATACGATAACTTTCCTCATCCACATGAGCATGGACCACGTAGGATCTTCCCACCTGCATTTTCATCTTCTGCTCACTGAAAGGTACAAATAAGTCTTTCATCAATCCCCAGTTGAGGAATGCCCCGAACTGGTTCACCCAAAGAGACTTCGAGACAGGCGAACTGCCCTACCTGCACCAACGGGTCAGTGTCGTGGCAATCAGTCTTTCGTCAATATCCAGATAAAGAAATACATTCAACATATCCCCTACCTTACAGTCTTCGGGTACATAACGGGTGGGCAGCAGGATTTCACCTTCATCTCCTCCGTCGAGATACAAACCGAAATCGACTTCCTTTACCACTTCGAGTTGGTTGAATTTTCCTAATTCGATACTCATACTTTTATCTATTTATTATATAACGAACAAAGATAAGAAATAAAAACGAGACTAAAAAGCAGAGCTCAGAAAGAAGGTTGTAAAAGAGCGATTTATGCGATAATCAGAGAAAAGTGGAGTCAGGCATTTTCGTTGAAGGGGCTAAGGTTGTTCCGAACTCTTAACGAACAAACATGACCAAGCTTTGCAAGCGGTTCTGATAAAAATCGTACTGTCGTACTCTATATCCAAAGAGTATTTTACCAGAAATCTTATATGTTCTAAGCCTTGCACAACCTTTTGCCCTGCAACGTAAACTACCGCCTCATAAAGACACACATAATTCTGTAAAACAAGCATCCTGTGAAACGAATTGGCATATCATGGTTGTTATTTTGCGAACATAACAGTCTGCGATATATCTTATCGATTTATTTCTTGATTCAAATAGTTTTGTAATTTTGTAAATGAACTAAAGAAACAGCAAAAAAGAAATAGATTATTTAAAGACATATAGCATAACTTGCGGACTATTATTTGATTCGGTTAAATCTGGTAAATTAAACAAGGAATCTAAAATATTGGTCGAAGCAGGTTTGTACCCTCTAAGGGCGCAGACTGTTTTACCTATTTTTGATTCCGGGCTTACCAGAGCCTAACCGAAAAATAGAGAAAAGATAGTGTTGCGTCCTTTTTTCTTTTTTAGGCAACCGGAACATCGATAATCCGATAAATATCGGTTAATTAAATTAATCAACTATGACAAAACAAATTAAAGTAATTCTGAAAATAGTTAGAAATGGAAATGGAGTAGTAATTACTCGAAATGGAAATTATACGAAAGGTGATTTTTTATGTTGAATTATTAAAGTAGGATATTATGAAAACATTTATATCGTGGATTATTGCCAATTTTGAAGGAGTTATATTTTGCATTATTTTTTTTCGATAATAGCTATATTTCTATTTAGTAATCCACCAATAAAAGACGATGGAACAATAATCTCACACAAAGGGCTACTTGAGGCTTCTAATACTATCTGCAGTTTTTATTGGAGGATTAACCTTACAAACGAAAAATGCTGGTGTAGGAATAATAAAATATTTGCTGATAGTAGCCTTTCTCATTTGGAGACCTGGCTTAGATGATTCACTAATACAAAATTTCCTAAGTTGGACTTTCCTCTGGATATTATTTATTGGAAGTAGTGTAATTGGACTTATATCTGCAATCTACGCATTCTTAAACTTTGATGATGTTGTTTCTCTCCGAATGCTATATCGTAACAAAATGTGTATCTTTATTTGAAGCAAACTGGCTATATACCATTGATCGATTTGCAGGTCTTTCACTCTCAATATTTTAAATATAGGTTGGTTTATTATGATATTAAAACTATAGCGTCATGAACAATATTTTAGACAAATCATTAGATTCTCAATTTGATAAAATTGAAAATCTTACGTGGTTCCCTTTGGGTGGGGAAAGGTTATAAATGTGCTAAACGAAAACTCTTAGTAGTTGGTGAATCTCACTATCTCAATGAAGATAGTGATGAATATAATGAGAAAAGGAGAGAATTACTTATAAGAGATAAAGAACACACTAGAAATTGCTTATATGAGGTATTAATTAATAAATCTTGGTCTAGCAAAAACATATTCCAATATAATGGAGGCCTTGTGTGACAGGGGTATTCTATCAGATAACAAAACAGCATTATCGGAAATCGCATACTATAATTTCATCCAAAGGCAAATGGATTATTCAAAAGATAGTAAAGAACGTCCCAATATTGATGACTATAAAATTGCTTGGAAATGTTTTCTGCACATTATTGACATATTACAACCTACAGACTGCATTTTTGTTGGAGTTGAGTCAGTGACTTTATTTGAAGAAATAATGGATAAATATGGAGTTCAGTATACTGGCATTGATGTACTGGAAAAACTCAATGACGCTTATCCTAAGAAAACCTCGATTAGATTGGACTCAAAAAATAATATCAATATTATATTCATCAAACATTCTTCTTGCTATTTTAGTCCCGGCAAGTGGCATGATTTCTTGAAACAACAAATACCGGAAGCTATAGAATGGCTAAATCGGGTTTAGAAAATATAATTATAACTACGGCATATCCCTTTATAAAAGAGGCTGCCGTAGTTTGGGTACAAAACTCCATTCTCTCTGATAATTACTCCTGCTGTCGTGAGAAATGCGGACTGATAAATGATAAGGGAGAGTTTATTATACCTCCGATATATGACAATATAAAATATAACGGAGGAGCAAATATAACTGTCAATATTGGATTTGAAGAGCATGAATCATATGAAGAGTCTGGAAAATGGGGCGTGATCGACTTGAATAATAATATTCTGATCCCACTAAAATATTCGGAAATTTATCTGTGGGAGAATGGTCTGTATGCTGTAGAATTTCTAAAAAATGGGGAGTTATTGATATATCCGAAAAGATAATTATTCCATTCGAATATGATTGGATTTCGTGGTCAGATCAATATGGATGGATTCAAAAGCTCTCCTTCAAGGGAAATATGGGAGCATTACCATTGAAGGAGAAATAATGATCCCATTTATATATGATGAAATGCTATGCTGTGGAGATGCCCAATTAATTCCGGTAAAACACGGGAATCAAGACATTATATAGATAGGAATGGACATAGAGTTCTACTATAGTTTAAAAATAAATACAATTACTAATCTTATTTTATGGCAAAAGGCTTATTTGACAGATATATTTGGTTGATAGACACAATTTATCGTGCTGGAAAAATTACATTTGAAGAAATTAATAAGCGCTGGTTACGCACCGAAATGAGTAACGGAGAAGAAATACCATTACGAACATTCCATAACCACCGGAAAGCGATTGAAACAATGTTTGATATCAATATTGAATGTAACAAACGAGCTGGTTACTATTATTACATAGAAAATGCCGATGATATCGATAAAGACAAGATAAAAAAATGGTTACTTAACACCTTTGCCATAAATAACTTAGCTAACGAAAGCCATCGTCTTAAGCAAAGAATCTTGTTTGAGGATATCCCCTCCGGAAAACAATATTTATCCTCAATTATTGAAGCAATGCTGGAAAACCGGATTATTGAGATTACTTATCAGAGTTATTGGAAAGAAGAAGCTAATACATTTACAATTGAACCATTCTGTGTGAAAGTGTTCAAACAACGCTGGTATATATCATAGCGCAGTCCTTATTATGATACTATAATGATTTATGCGCTCGATCGTATTCAGAACTTACAAGTTACGGATATAACGTTTAATTATCCATCAGATTTTGATCCACAAAGTTATTTTGAGTTTAGTTTCGGTATTGTCGTAGATGAAATTTGTAACATTGATAAAATCCGAATTAAAGTATATGGCAAAAAATGTCAATATATTAAAGCCTTTTGCCCTTGCATCACTCGCAAAGTGAAGTTGAAACGACCAAAAGCTATTCCATTTTTGAGTATTTATTAAAGCCGACCTATGATTTTTGCCAAGAACTATTATCGCATGGTGATGAAATAGAGGTATTGTCTCCAACATCACTCAAAGAACAAATTAAAGAGATTGTAAAAACATGAGTAGATACTATAATTGAATAGTATTTGCCTATTCTATATTCGTACAAAGTTGTTTGATGAAATGCAGAAGTTCAGCACAATTACATTGTCGCCAAATCATTTCAGCAACTTTCCATATCTCTACTTGGTGGTGTCATTCATATTGATACAGGAAAGTTTCTTATCCTCTGCAAAGATAATCTATTTTAGGCACATCCCTTTCATCAGACAGGTATAACTTTTCGTTATCAAACAAAACTATTTTCGATGAACAATCGGACGATTAAGTCGTTATCTTTGTAGCGGTAATAAGCAAGAACAGATTATTCATCTTTAAACATATATAATTATGGAATTTTAACCAACGAGAAACTTACGATTGTAGGAGCAGCCGGAATGATCGGCTCCAATATGGCTCAAACAGCTATGATGATGAAACTCACTCCGAATATTTGTCTATATGATCCTTTTGCTCCCGCTCTGGAAGGCGTGGCAGAAGAATTATATCACTGCGGTTTCGAAGGACTGAACCTCACTTACACTTCCGATATCAAAGAAGCACTGACAGGAGCCTCTTATATCGTATCTTCGGGTGGTGCTGCCCGCAAAGCCGGCATGACACGTGAAGACTTATTGAAAGGAAATGCTGAAATTGCCGCTCAGTTCGGTAAAGATGTCCGCCAATACTGTCCGAATGTAAAACATATCGTTGTCATCTTTAACCCTGCTGATATCACAGGATTGATCACACTGCTATATTCCGGTCTGAAACCATCCCAGGTTTCTACACTGGCAGCACTGGACAGCACCCGTCTGCAGAATGAACTGGTGAAATATTTCCATATTCCCCGCTTCCGACATTCAAAACTGCCGTACGTATGGCGGACATGGAGAACAGATGGCCGTATTCGCCTCAACAACCAAAGTAAAAGGTGAACCGCTGACTGATTTCATCGGAACTACCCGTCTTCCGCTGACAGAATGGGAAGCATTAAAAGTACGTGTCATACAGGGTGGCAAGCATATCATCGATCTTCGTGGCCGCTCTTCATTCCAAAGCCCCGCCTATGTCTCTATCGAAATGATCGCTGCCGCAATGGGTGGACAACCGTTCCGCTGGCCTGCCGGTACTTATGTTTCCAATGGTAAGTTCGACCATATCATGATGGCTATGGAAACTTCCATTACGAAAGATGGCGTTACTTACAAAGAAGTGGCCGGATCTCCTTCCGAACAGGAAGAACTGGAAAAGAGCTACGAACATTTGTGCAAGCTTCGTGATGAAGTGATTGAAATGGGTATCATCCCGGCAATCAAAGACTGGCATTCTCTGAATCCCAATATTGACTAACCAGTATCATTAATATAATAAACACCGGAACTCAACGATATTTTTCCGTTCGAGTTCCGGTGTTTTTCTTTACCATTACTGCTTGTCTGCAATTAATCCTACACTTTTGAGCACTCCGCACACACTCCCTTTACTACATAATTCACACTATGCAAAGTGAATCCTTTCGGTAAGTCGATAACCGGAATATGAATCTTTTCCAAACAAAATGTCCGATGGCATTTCTCGCAATAAAAATGTGAATGCAAGTCTTTCAGGACACAGTTGCAGGAATCATCGCAAACGGCATACTTCCACGAACCGCTTCCGTCGTCTATGCTATGTATCAGATGATGAGACAAAAAAGCGTGATTGTACGGGATATAGTCGATTTATCAACCGTATCCAGCAACGTTTCAAGATCAAGCTGAGACACGGCACGCCCCGCCTCCATCATACTTTTCAATATGAGAAGTCTGATAGCCGTCGGCTTGATGTCTCTTTTGCCAACTTATCCAAATAAACATTCTCTTCCATATTCTTTTTATTTTATCATCTTCTGTATCCTTACGGCATTCATGATAGCAATCAGTGCTACACCAACATCGGCGAAAACAGCCTTTCCCAAAGTGTAGCCAGTCCGCCAGCTCCCAAGATAAGTACCAACAGTTTCACTCCAAATGCCAGTGAAATATTCTGCCATACAATCCTTCGCGTCAGTTTTCCTACCTTTATCGCTTCAGCCACTTTGGAAGGCTGGTCGGTCTGTATCACGACATCAGCTGTTTCAATCGCCGCATCACTGCCTAGTCCGCCCATGGCAATACCTACATTACTTAAAGCCAGTACCGGGCATCATTCATGCCGTCGCCCACAAAGGCAACCTGGTTCTCCGTATGTTGGCGCAATTCTTCCAAATGCTTCACTTTCCCATCGGGGAGCAGATCACCATAGGCTTCCGAAATACCCAGCCTTTCTCTGCAAAGTTACTAACAATACTTTGTTTATCACCGGATAATATCTGAATGTTTTGAATTCCCAATGCTTTCAGGTTCTGAATGGCGATCTTTGCATCCTCTTTCAGACTGTCGGATAATAGCAGATAACCGGCATACTTGTTTCCTATCGCACAGATAACGATCGTATCTGTAATGGAAAGAAGTTCGGGCGGATATTCTATCTGAAATTTTGAAAGCAAACGCCCATTACCTGCCAAAACCTGAATTCCATTTACGGCAGCTTTCCAGTCCGAGACCTGCATACTCCTTACTGTCGGTTACAGAGGAAAGCTCGATATCCCGCTGTCCGGCATAATTCACCACAGCCTTAGCAATGGGGTGTGTACTGCTGCTTTCTACCGAGGCTATCATCCGGATTAATTCTTCTTCGGATACACCGGATTCACAGTTACAAAACTGTACTTCAAACGTACCTTTGGTAAGGGTTCCCGTCTTATCAAACACGACTGTATTAATCTTCGTAACAGCATCCAGATAATTTCCACCTTTAAATAAAATTCCCAACCGGGAAGCTGCCCCGATGCCTCCGAAGTATCCTAACGGAATACTGACCACCAAAGCGCACGGGCATGAAATCACAAGAAAGACCAAAGCCCTGTATAGCCAGTCATTAAAAGTAAATAAGAACTGGGGAGTGATCAAGGAATAAATAAACGGCAATAAAACAATCAGAACCGCCAGCCCTATCACAATCGGAGTATAAACACGGGCAAATTTACGGATAAACAGTTCTGCCGGTGCTTTGCGTTCGGAGGCATTCTGAACAAGTTCCAGAATACGGGCAAGAGCACTTTTATCAAAAGGTCTGATCACCTTGATACGGATTACTTTATCGGTAACAATCATTCCGGCAAGTACTTCCTCACCCATCCGGATACTTCGGGGACACTCTCGCCTGTCAATGCTGCCGTATTGAAAGCAGCTACCTCATTGAGCATCATTCCATCCAAAGGAACTCTTCCTCCTGTCTTTATTTCAATTGTTTCTCCTACTTTTTACGCTTTGAGGATTCTCAATAACGACACGTTCATCTCTGACTACTGCCGCTTCTTCCGGACGGACATCCAGCAGAGCCTCCGATATTACGCTTCGCCTTATCAACAGCCTTCTCCTGAAACAGTTCTCCGACGGAGTAAAACAACATCACCGCTACTCCCTCCGGATATTCACCGATATAAAACGCTCCAAGCGTAGCTACAAACATCAGCGTAAACTCACTGAAATAGTCCTTATCCTTCATACTCTCCCAAGCCTCTTTCATAACGGGCAGGCCGACCGGAAGATAAGCCACGACATACCATATCAGAGAGAAATATCCTTCACGGAAGAAAGGTAACTCCAGAGCGTTCATGATGATTCCACTTATCAACAAGATAAACGAAAGTCCTACTTTCCAATATTCAGCGAATATTGATTCTTTCTTTTTCAATATGTTTTTCGGTTACACATTCATGTGTATGTGCGCAACAACTACAATGTCCCATACTTATTCATCTTTTATTTCTGATACAAAGGTAGCGAATGATTCGTGCAACTAAGTTGCAAAAGAAGACGCCACAGCCAATCTCCAAATAAATATCGTTCAAGGGATTGGCATATAAAGAAAGTTTCCTATTTTTGTATCTAAACAAAAAAATGGGCACAGCCCCACATATATAAATGGGAATAAGTAATATAAAACAATTATATAGCAAATGGAAATCGCTTCAGCCTCTTAAGCCTGAGGACCTGAAACGTTGGAATGATAAATTCAAGTTAGAGTTTAATTATAACTCTAACCACTTGGAAGGAAATACACTGACATACGGACAAACAAAACTATTATTAATGTTCGGTGAAACTTCGGGTAATGCCAGCTTGAAAGATTATGAAGAGATGAAAGCTCACAACGTAGGACTGGAAATGATAAAGCAAGAGGCGCAGGACAAAGAACGTCCGCTGACTGGAAGTTTTATTCGCGAGTTGAACCGTACCATCCTTGTGCAGGACTATTGGAAGAACGCCAAAACACCCGACGGACAAGACATCCGTATGCAGATAAAAGTAGGCGAATATAAATCACGCCCCAATTCCGTACTGACCGCAACAGGAGAAGTTTTCAGTTATGCTTCGCCCGAAGAAACTCCGGCATTTATGACGAGCTTGGTAGACTGGTACAACCTGGAAGCAGACAAAGGAATACTGACTCCTGTTGAATTGGCGGCGTTGCTTCATTACCGTTATATCCGCATTCATCCCTTCGAGGATGGCAACGGACGCATTGCCCGTTTATTAGTAAACTTTGTGCTGCACCGTTATGGATATCCGATGATCGTTATTCACTCCGAAGATAAATCCAACTATCTGAACATCCTCCATCAATGTGATGTAGAAGCAGGATTAACCCCTTCAGATGGTGCTAATGCCACTTTGAATGATATATTACCATTCGTCAACTATTTGAGCAGTTGCTTGATACGCAGTCTGACACTCGCAATCAAAGCCGCCAAGGGAGAAAGCATAGAGGAAGAAGGTGATTTCGATAAGAAAATAGCGATGTTACAGCGTAGATACTCAGATAAAGCTATCGAAAAAGCAGTCGTTCCGTAGAACAGGCAAGAAGTGCTTTTTTGAATTGGCCGTTTATGTGGAGCAAAAGATCAGTGGACTCCAAAAGCTATTTGACAGAACATTTATAACCAACACTCCCACTTGGAACATGGCTAGAAAAATAAATACACCCAATCCTGATGAGCCAATTATCCAGTCACACATTTTATATACTAAGTCAAAAGAGTATAGCTTTGTAGAGGATATCATACGTTTATCCAAGAAATCTCAGGTTGACTACTTTAAGCTAAAATATGATGCAGTAACTTTTCATTTTAATCATTGCCGATATGCAGGCGATAATACTTTTGATTTCCCATTCTGTATTTATATTCAATACTTATCAGATGGATGTGAAATAAGCTGTGACATCACATCCGATTCTGTGAAACTGTCTTATAATCCGGATGTTTTGGCTGAAGAAGGCAAAGAATACATGGATACTGCTTGCAACGAACTACTCAAACTACTTGAAGAAAAAATGAATGATAAGTCACCAGAAAACTAAATCAATAACTCATAATCCACCACATCCAGCCAACGGCCAAACTTTAATTTTTTCCTTCTCGAAGCAGGATACTTGCTTGAATCCGATTCAGCTATGCCGCCAGCGAAACAGTACAAAAAGCCATCGGCACAACGACGCTCCACAAAATAGTGGTCGTCTATCGTGGCATGGAGATAGTCGTATGTGAAGAAATCCCCGCTTTTCGTTGAGATTTCAGAATAAACACTTATCTTTGCATACACCTTTCTCCCCCGTCAGCGTGACGTGAATGTAGGAGAAAAGGTGTTTTTTATAAATATTGGAATATAAACGTATTACTTCTTCGCATAAAGTTGGCTTACTTTTTAAAATCAAGGAGAAGTGATGCAACAGATATTCCATGCTAATTGTTATATAGAATCCTATATATAAAAAATTGGCATGGATGTCTGTTGTTTATCACTATTCTTGATAGGGTCTAGCCAACACCTATGTGTGGATGGTGAAACGACAACAGCGTCCGTGCCTTTCCTTTTTTACCCCAACCCACATCCTTTTTTTAAGGAGAGTGCATGGACGCCCAGTCGTTTTTAGAAGACAATCAAAACAACGAAAGCGATATGGATTTAGAAGAAACACTGGCATTAAAAGAACCAATCACGAAAAGGCTCATCCGGAATATGGATAAAGCTATCAGGAACGAGATGCTCAAATATGAAGAAGCAGAATTCTACATCCGCTTGCAGAGCGAATGTTTCAACCTCTACCCGATAGTCGTTAAAGCATTGGCACTGCAAATTATAGATAACAAAAGCGCGTAGCATCTTCTGCTCCATCGTAAAAGGACACAAGCTAAAACGTCTGGCTGACTTTCACAAGCAAACACCGGAAGAAATAGCAATAGAATTCCGTTCTATCGTATGCGAATTGCGATGCAAGATTAATAACGGACATTTACAGCCAAAGAGTCTGTCAATCTCCGGCTAAAAATGGAACGGGATATATTAGAACATAAAATACGGGATTATGATGAATTATGCCAAAGGTTGCAGTTGAAAAACAAAATATTGCACGACCAACTTGACATGCCTCGGGATAATCAGAAAAAGGCATTCGAAGGACGAACAAGAAATAACACATGAAAAAGAACAGGAAATAATACGGAAAACAAGAAAAGCATTGCTGGAAGAATTGCAGCGAAAGATGGAAATACAGATAGAAGAACAAACCAAAAACCTGCATCACGAATCTTTCGTCATGCGCTGTATGCAATGGCTGAAAAATGCCCTTAGGCTTCCAACCGTCTCTCACTAGAGTTAATAAAACACTTTGTTATTGTCACTTGTCACTTTTAAAGGATAAGCTCCTTATTATTAAGGCAGTAATGGTGATAATAGGTGGTGATAATAAGGTGATAATAGAACTTTTTCTGGTTTCTATTATCACCTGCTTTTTAATAAGAAACAGGATTAACACGCTGATTAACAACTATAAAACAGACTATTCAGAAGCATTATCTGCATGTGTTAAAAACTCCATTTTCAGCGTGAATATGCGTTGTTTATGCCATATATAACTTAATGTATGCCGCCTGCATTAAGCCATAGCATAGTAACCTTAACAAGCTAACAAGGTTTTGACTAATATATTTAGTACGTTTCATGTATTCGTTTCACGTGCGTGGACCGTTCGGTTCACGTACATGAACCAATAGATCACGTACGTGGACTGATGGACCCATGTACGTGAAATGACTTCTTCTTACTGACAGAATACATTAATCTAACCTACATAATAGCCTAATGAACGGTTCTCCTACTATTAATCCCGGGTGGTTATCTTCCCTTGTACGGATAAATGTTTGTGTATACTATAATAAAAGACAGGAGTTGCCTTAAGCAAACTTAAAAGCAACTCCTGTCTTAACTATTTAAAAGTATAACTGATTAAAGTTCCAGTTCTTTCCGATCATTGCGGAT
>VOFG01001859.1_pt1 | contig 24855 bp, 38 predicted proteins | sample 5384171 | NCBI WGS metagenome assembly VOFG01 (sample SAMN12384726, study PRJNA508395) | human gut metagenome | isolation source: healthy gut F | host: Homo sapiens | reverse complement strand
TGCCTGACCTTGACAGGCAGGACTATGTTATTCTTAACTCGACTGTCAATGTGCCGAAAGCCATTGATGTGCTATACCCGTATGAACGCATCCACTGTATGTGACAATGACGAGGCGGGGTATAAGGCGACATGGGCTATCGAATTAGAATACTCCTACCATGTGCGTGACTTCTCGCACAATTACAGAGGTATTCGGACTTGAACGATTACCTGTGCGGCAGGAAGCAGGAACAGAAAAACGCAGCCAGCCAAGTGCAGGAAATAAAGCAGAAAACCGGACAATGTGCCGTCCAAAAACAAAAGAGAGGCAGGGGCATTTAATCCGGCAGGATTGCCAGCGGCTGGCGGTTTCATAGGGAGAGCAAGGTTATGTTTCGGTAGACCGAAACCACCTTGCTTTGCTCACCGCAAAGGAAACCGCTCCCGTTGGTCGCAATTTCTAAAACATCATTTAAAAGTAAAAAGGCATGAAAAAGATACAGGACAAGCCAGGCGGTCGCCCGGCAAAGAAACGGACGGAAAAGCGCAAAAAGGTAGTTAGCACGAAGCTGACCGAATTGCAGTATTACGCCATCAGGAAGCGAGCCGGGGAAGCCGGGGTACGCATCAGTGAATATGTCCGGCAAGCAGTTATTTCGGCAGAGGTCATACCCCAGCTAAACAGGCAGGATGCAGATGCTATCCGTAAGCTTTGGTAGGGGGAAGCCAACAACATCAACCAGCTGGCGCATCGGGCAAATGCCGGAGGTTTCGCATTGGTGGCGGTGGAATTGGTGAAGGCTCAAAGATAGGATTGTTGAAATCATAAACCATTTGTCGGATGATTGGAAAAATAAAAAAAGGAAGCGGTTTTAAGGGTTGTGTGAACTATGTGCTTGGTAAGGAACAGGCGGTTTTTGCTTCATGCGGATGGGGTTCTGACCGAGAGCAGGAGCGATATAATCCGCAGCTTCTGTATGCAGACCGGAATGAATCCCGACTTGAAAAAGCCGGTTGGACATATTGCACTAAGCTATTCGGCAGTGGACGCACCCAAATTGACAGACGAGAAGATGGTACAGCTTTGCGCAGGAGTATATGCGTGAAATGAAAATCACCAATACGCAATACATCATTGTGCGCCATCAAGACCGGGATCATCCACACGTGCATATCGTGTTCAACCGTATAGACAACAACGGCAAGACTATTTCGGACAGGAACGATATGTACCGTAACGAACAGGTATGCAAGAAGCTGAAAGCCAAACATGGGCTTTATTTCGCTGGTGGGAAAGAGCATGTGAAGATGCACCGATTGAAAGAGCCGGACAAGTCGAAATACGAGATTTACACGGCTGTGAAGAATGAAATCGGAAAATCCCGGAACTGGCAACAGTTGCAGGAACGTTTAGCGGAAAAGGGTATCACCATCCAATTTAAGCGAAAGGGGCAGACAGATGAGATACAGGGTATATCTTTTACCAAAGGCGAATACACGTTCAAGGGTTCAGAGATAGACCGCAGTTTCAGTTTTTCTAAACTGGACAGGCTTTTCGGAGATGCGGGACTGGCAAGCGTTACGGAACAAAACGGGCAGCGGGTTGGCATACCAGTCTGGGAACAGGCTCCGGCACGGGAAAACAACGGAGTATCCTTGTTTTCAGGTAGCGTGGGCTTGTTTTCTCCAAATCCGGCAGATGAAGACCCATACAATCCCTATTTAAAAAAGAAGAAGAAAAAGAAAAGACAACTTAAATTGTAAACGGAATGGACGATAATCTGATTTTAGAGGACTTCTCTCAATGGTTACTGAACTGAAAGAGAAGCAGGAAGCACAAATAACACCAGCCAGTCGGGAGGAAACTCTTGAAAGGTTTGATGCAATCGAACAGGCGTTGTCGGAATTGCACAATAATCCGGCTGTTCCCGAAAAGGATTTACAGGCTATCCGAAGCCAGCTTGATGATATAAGGAACAGGATGCAAGGTCAGCAGAAACATATTGAGGACACCAAGAAAATATCACTGGAAACCTATCGTTGTTTCAAAACAATGATTGATACATTGAACTCTTACAAGAGAGAGAAAGAGAGTGTAATTTCCTTACCGTTTTATCAACGGATTTACAACAAGGTTACTTCTTGGATTCGTCCGAGATTGTTTATCTTTTCGGCAGTGCTGGTTCTCTGTTCCGCTTCCATATGGTTGAACATTTGTTTGGTTACACGAATGCAACAGTTACAGGACAACGATATAAAATATCGCTATTTACTGATGCAGGGACAGGCAGATGGAACGACCCTTGATTTGCTGGAGAACAATTTCAAATGGCAGAGAAATGAGCGTTTTATCCGAAGCCTGACGGATTCGGTGATTGATTTTGAATACCGCTTGCGGAAACAGGCGGAAGCGTTGGAGCGTGCAAGACTGCTCAACGAACAAGCCGAGCAGTTGAAAAAGGAAGCTGACAAGATGAAGAACCGTTAATGCTGATAATCAGGAAGAAAGATGTTTATGTTCTTGAGCAGATAAACAGAGATAATCCGCTCAGATAATATCATTCTTCCTGATTTTTTATATATTTGGGATTGATGATGTTAAACATATAAAAGTAAAGAGTATGAATTCTGAAATAACCTTAGAAATAAATAGTTACAAGCATAATATATTAAGGTATGAATATGGCTTTTATCGTAACATTGATTGGAAAGGTAGACCTACTACTGGGATATTGGGTGGAGACATCTATGTGGAGATGGAATCTGATAGCAGTAATGCTGTATTGGAAATGCTGCTTGCCGATATGGACAGACCGCTTCAAAGTTTCTTTTTAAGGTCTGAACCCATACCTGTGTTCGGACGGATAATTCATACCAAGGATGACATGATGTTTCGTGAAATCGCTTTTGATGAAGCGTACCTTTATTTTCACGAGGAGAGTATGAGTGCGGAGGGAAATGCTCCTATGATTACTCGTTTCCTCATATCTCCTACACGGTTGGATATAAACAGAACCGTTAGAATGGACAGGAGAGTCAGCACGACTTACGGCTTTTGGTGGGAGGAATATAAGGAGGAAGAAAACTTTAAAGTAATTACTCGTGTTTTAGAAGAGGGTTCAGTAGGTGAAATTGTTGAAGTTTATTGGAAAGATGCAAATTCTCATCAAAGAATAAATGAATTTCCTCATAATGGTATAGCTACCTTATGTGCTGTAGTAAAACATGCAACTGAAGGTGATAAGGTTAATTTTATACTTGAATTTGATGATGGCACTTTCAAACGGTTTTCAGGTGTCGTTGATTCAAGAGGTATAGTAGAAGTGAAAATGTAAAATTGTTATAATTGGAGGATTTTTATATGGTTAAGGTTATTGGTCTTTATAAAGACTCAGAAAAAAGTGCTACTTTAAATAAAGTTCATTTAAAAGCATATTGGGCAGATGAGGATGGTAATAAAATAGACAAAGGGTATTTTGGCTCTACGGTAAGATTATATATTGAAGAATATTGGGCTTACAATGTCCTATTAAAGATATTTTTAAAAACAGGAGGACTTTGAAGAGGTAATATTCTTAGATATGTTGAAAAATATAATTCCTGCTTATTTTTTCCAAATGCAAAATTATTTAGAAGTTTGTTTAAAACAGTCTTATGATTATAAGAGTTTATTGTCCCAAAAAGAAATAAAACTATGTTGTGGCATTTCGAATGGATTTGGGTATTTTCAAGAAACTCCTATAATCGCTTCTATGCCAATAATCAACAAAATTCCTTGGATGGATATTGCTATCGGAGAATTAGGTGTTCAAGAAGTAAGAGGGAAGAAACATAATGAAAGAATTATAGAATATCATAGTGTTACTAATTCAAATTTTGATAAAGATGAGATACCTTGGTGTTCCAGTTTTGTTAATTGGTGTTTATATCAAGTTGGAATTGTGGGGACAAATAACGCATTAGCATATTCTTGGTTGCATTATGGAATAGAATTAAATAAACCAGCATTATGGGGCAATAGCAATTATGAATTATTCTCATGTTGGATTTGTGGCAGGAATCAATGACGACCATCGAATTATCTTATTAGGAGGGAATCAAGGGGATGCTGTTACTTTATCTCCAAATTCTTCAAAATTAGTGAAGTCATATAGATATCCAATTGGGTTTACACCTGATTATAATCTTCCTAAATATCATCTTAAAGGAAGAAGTTTGGATGTTTCATCAACGCGATAATAATCATTTTTATGAGCAAATTTATTTTATACATAAGCATGACAATATTAGGCTTTATATTCATGCCATTTTATGCTAATTGCCTGAATATTGATAGTACGAATATAAAATCTAAAACAAAAGACACATTAGTTTTTTGTTATAATTGTGATACATTAAGTCAAACTCTTGTTTTTCAGCGAATAGACGATATAAAAATTGATTTTGAACTAACCTCGTATAATAAGTTAAAAAATGAAATTAAGAGAGTAAATGGTGTAGCTGAAAATAAATACTCATCTGATTATGGCTCAGAAATGGATTTCAATGAAGATGGTGAGATGTACCTTGTTATAGAGTATTTATATGAAAGTGAAGAAAGTTTTTCTTTCTTTCAGATTTAATAAAGAGTACACTAAGGTTAATGTAGAGGTAGCTGATGAGGTGTTTCCAAATAAATATTGTCCATTACATTCAATCAAAGCATTATCAAAATGTAAAGTAGGTGATGTGCTTTGGCAAATTTAGTCAAGGATATGGGCATTTTATATCTTATATTTAGCCTTTTGATTGTTAGTATTACTTCTATTTGTATTATTGGGTATGTAGTCAAAACAAGAAAATATCATTTCTTATGGATTATTGTTTCTTTGATAGTTTTATTGTATTCAGCAAATGGACTTTACAACTATTATCGAACATGTCAAATACCAAGTATTACCCTACTTTCATTTAGGCAAGTTAATGCCGATGAGATTCATAGCATAATACCATATAACAAAAATTATCCAGTATATGTATTGGAATTTAATTCAGACAAAAAATTGGAAGATTTTTCTCGTGCTCCAAAAATAGCTTTTTATCTCCTTTTATAGAAAGAAAAGACTATCAGTCTATTTTAGAAATAGGAAAAAGATTCTGTTTTTGAGAGTATTTATATATATCCAAGTAAAAAAAACTAATAGATATGATTATATTGCTTTATTCCAAAATGATAATGAATCCATAGAGAGGCTACAACATTATAATACACTTTATTTTAGGCTGTTTTTCTTGGTTATTTAACCCCTATTTATGGTACACTATCTGTTCCTGTTCCAATGTTTGATACACACAGCCGAGATTCAGACCGATTGTTTTTAGACAAATATATAATCCAATAATTGCTTAATACCGAGTGAATTGTATATATTTAATAACAATAAATAGTATTATATACACCAATAATATTGTAGAGGATTTGTATGGTGATTAATTGGGTAAACTTTTTGGAATATGGAGGTGATTAGAAAGATTAGCAATCAAAATGTATAGAAAACACTTAAAATTATTTGATATTTGCGAATATTTTATCAGATTCATTTAAAATAATACACCATAATTTTAATTATATCCATCTATGAGCCAATACAATAATATTTTTATAAGCAGAGAAGATTTTCTGGATTATAAAACAAAAGGAATTCCGTATACCGGATTTGTAATAGGAGAAGGGTATGCTTTTGTACAATATCAGGATTATTACGAGGATACAGATGGAACAGTCATAGATATGAATGACAATATATTGCCATACCAAATATGCATACCTAATATTGTTCAAATCCAATGCATTGATACCTCAAAGGAAATGATAAAAAAGCCTCAGAGGGCTATTTAGCAAAAATGGATGTGCAAGATATGTAGTGTGTGAAGGAGATACCTTAGCATATATTGCAGAAATGTTTGATGTTACCGTTGAAGAATTAAAAGATGGAATGACCTGTCAAGTGAGTATTCTATATCCACAGGACAAAGGTTATTAATAATTGACATAACGGAAAGAAGGATTATAGATATACCAAGACAGGTTTACCATGGTGAAATTAAAGAATTGAAAGGATTAGCAGCCTTTTTGAGATGGACATAAACTCTCCTTCTTCAAACATTTTAGGAGAAGGGCTAAGGTTATTCACAAAATTCTTTTTATGATGGGGTTAATGCCCCTGTAATTTGGATTACAGGACATACACTTGGAGGTTTTTCTCAAACACCACAAGAAAGAACTCAAGCATTCATGGACTTTGCTCCCACTGCATTCATTGGAGGAGCACTAAGAATTTTAGGACCTTGCAGTCAAATAACAAGTGGTCTTAATGGCTATAATGCTTATGTCAAATCTCCAATGTATAAACAAAATCTTTATAAGCCTAAAGGACACGGATGGCAAAAAGAGGCTGGAAAAATGTTTCAGCAGGCTAAACAACGTTTCAAAATGAGTGAAGACGGTAAATCATTTATTGACATGGTAGAAACTTTCAACTTTTGGAATGATACCTCAGAAGAACATTTTAAGTGGTATGAAACTTCAATAGATACATTAAACAACAAAAGCAATAAGTAATAATGAGTGCACCAGGTATATATTATCATATTGGGAAATTCTTAGTTTGGATTTGGCATAATCATACACAGAAAAAAAAAAGATAAAATATGAAGATATTATATTTCAATATCCAATAAAACTATTCTGGATAGTTGGCATTATTGTAGGAATATTATTCATCATAATAGGATATGCATTATTCAGACTGACCAAAGACCTATGAGACCAACGGAAAACCGATGAATGGTCGGTTTGTTTCTAAAACGAATTATGGAATGAATATTCAAAAACGATAATAATGATTAATATTGTAGGACTGGAAAGTATAGGCAAATATATTATTTGGCTATGGAGTAAATATGTGAAACGAAAACATATACCTTATATGGACCTTGAGTTTCATTATCCCAACTATCTCTTTATAGCATTGGGGATTCTTGTATGTGCCATTATCTTGGGAATAGCAATTGGCTATTTTTTAATTAATTGAGAAAAAATTATTGCAGGACTATTATTTGTCATGATAGAGTATGCATTTAAGCAACTGATAAAAGTTTGGTTGTTCCTTTTTCTTTCTCAAATAAGGTTAGTTTATGGCTTTGTATATATCCAAAATTTTAAAACACTTGATGAGCTAATAATGTTTGATGATAGCTTAGTTGAATCAGAAAAAGACATTGCTGTTTTATTAAGAATAAAATTAGACCCCATTACAGAAAGCGAGATTTATGTAATTGAATCATTCTTTAAGAAATAACGTCTGATATGAAAACGAATATGCTAATTTTTATATTAATTATTATTGTAACTTGTTTCTCTTGCTCTTCTAATAAAAAAATTGTAGTAGAGCAAATAGACTCAAATTATCCTATAATTTTAGTGAAAGGTAAAAATGTTAATAAAATTTCAACCATAAAGTTTCCTCTTGTTTTTAATATTTCAACATCTTTCTTTGATAAAAGTGCCAAATTAGGCTCTATTGGTTATTTGCATAATAGTTTGCTATTAAAAAAAGCAACTTGGATGGCTGGAGCAATATTATATAATCCCAAAAGTGATGATTTGCAGCCAGTAAAAAGATTGCAAAAAATATCTTTTATAAAGAATGAATTTGTTGTATATACTAGACATTCAGTTTCTTATCATAAAAATGATGAATTAGGACGTTTTTTCAGTCATATTGTGATTATATGAACGAAAACCATAAAGACACATTGCATATTGAAAGTATTCAGCAGCTCAAAAACAAGAATCCTGATTTAGTTAATGCTTTTTGGAAGGAGATAGTCTTTTATTTAGAGTGTACTATAATCATAACTTAGTTCCATATACTTACCCTGTTCGAGTAAAATAACAAGTAAACACCCCTTGAATATCATATCTTTAAAAGATATACTAAAAGGTGTAAATTATTGTGTGTTTGCTGTTATAGTTTAGTTTGTTTCTTTGTCTATATATCCAAAACGGACTAAACTTATGCCTGTTGCCCGCAAATTATATGTGTGTTGGCGAAAAGAAAAACAGTATTCTTCTTTTCGCCAGTATTACTTTTTATGATAGGTTAGTAATTTGAGGAAGCAATGAACTCCTTTATTTCTTCCTCGCTTGGAAGTTCTATCATGTACTTCTGTACGAAGATATTCGGGTCTAATCCGGCAGTGGCATACTTAACCAATGTATCTCCCTTTTCTGTGCAAAGCAGAATTCCGATAGGCGGATTATCATCCGGCTGCATCACTTCCGCCTTGAAATAGTTTAGATACATATTGAGTTGTGAAGCATACTCATGGCGGAACTTGTCTATCTTCAATTCTACAATAACGTGGCACTTCAAGATGCGGTGATAGAACACAAGGTCGGCAAAGAAATAATCTTCGTCTATCAAAATACGTTTTTGTCGGGCTTCAAAGCAGAATCCATGCCCCATTTCCAGCAGGAAGTGTTGTAGGTTGTCAAGAATGGATTGCTCTAAGTCGTTTTCTGTTACTAAGGCTCGTTCATTCAATCCTAAGAACTCTAAAGTAACAGGGGTGTTGATAACATCTTTAGGTTGTAATAGGGTTGCTTGTTGCTGGACTAAAGCGGAGAGGGCTTCTTTGTTTTTTGGAGAGTCCGCTACGTTCATAATACAAAGATGATATTTGCCGTTCCAGTTCTCTTGCAGACCAACAGCCACGTATTGCTTCCATTTCATAGAAAGCACGCTTTGTCGGATTTTCGATTTTGGAGATGAACTTTAAGTGAGAATAAGGTAATTTATTGAACAACCTTTCAGCAGGAATACTCCACTTATTATATTGTATTTCTGATGTTTGTAATTCGGCACACACTGAGTGCCGAATTGGTTCCGTGAATTCGGCGGACAGCGTGTGCCGAATTTCATTTCCTGCCATGATGTAGTGTAATACTTGTTCTTTCAGTTGTGGATAAACAAGGTACAGCCGCCTAAATTCACGGAATCTACGTTCATTCAGACCTTTTGTTTTCAGCCGTTGTTCCAGCTTTTTCAACAGTTGTTCACCGTATGCGGCACGGTCTTCTCCGTTCTGCTCAAACTCTACGATATAGCACCCCATAAGCCAGTTACGGGAAGTAAGTGCAAGGTTTACAGCGTGTGCGGCTTGTGCCTGCAACGTGTTCTGTATCGTACTGATATGTTTTACTAATGCTTCAAAGTCCATAGTTACAAAGATAAGTCTTTTGTGGTTAAAACTTTAGTTCGGGTAGGCTGTTTATTGCTTCCTCTTTTAATTTATCCACTGCACGGGTATATTTCTCTGTATGTTTCAGTCCGCTATGTCCTAAAAGACTGGCTACTGTCTTGATGTTTGCACCGTTATTCAAAATGTTTACGGCAAACGAGTGTCTTGCACAATGCCAGCTTATGTGCTTGTCTATTCCGGCTCTTTTAACCCAACGCTTAACTGATTTGCAACAGCTTTCGTATGTAGGCAAATCGAATATCAAGCAGTTTTTATCTGCTGGAGCTTCACCAATGATAGACAATAGACCGTCATTTAAAGGAATAACCACACCACTGCTGGCAGAATGTCCCTTTGTTTTACTTTGTTCAAACTTCAATAACCGATTTGCGTAATCCACATTCCTATAGGTAAGGTCTTTTACATCGCAGAAGCGCAGACCGCAATACAGACAGAAGATAAACGCTCGTCTGATTGTGGGGTTTTCGTTGTCATAATGACACGCCATCAGCTTTTGTATTTCTTCGGGCGAAAGCACATCTTTCCGAAGCATCTGGCTATCTACTTTGCAGGTGACATCTTTGCAAGGGTCTTTCAGCATTACATCATGCTCTATCGCATAGCGAATGACTTTCTTGAAACGCTGGTAAATGCTTTTAGCACCTTCGCCAACGCTTCGGGATTGCAGATAAGCTACAAACTGTTCCATCATTTCTTTGGTGATGAGTTCCGGTTTAATGCTACATTCATTCATGGGGTACTTCTCTTTCAAGAAGTCTTTGAAACGGCTAAGCGCAATTTGCACCATGCGAATATCTTTCTTGGTATAGCTGTTGATATAGGCTTGAAAGTAGTCCAAGAAATTAACAGCCCTGTCTTTCTTTAAGCGGTAACCCAACATGCTTTCTTTAAACTCTTGTTCACGCTCTGCACGTATGCGCATGGCGAGTTCCAAAGTTTCCTTGTTCTGTTGCCGTTCCGCAGGGGTACGGGGTTTGTCTATCAGATACAGGCTAAGGTTTTCTTTTCGCCTGTTATGCTTTACTGCAAACTTGGGCTTGCCTTGCATTTTCCCACTATCGTAATACACCTGATTACCGTTTTCATCCAATACGGGCTTTTCCTCTCTACCTAAATAATACTCTAAGTAAAGGCTTATTCTACCGTCCGAGAGCTTATTTTGCTCCAACTTGGGGTTCTCTTTCGTTTTATTTTCTAACTTTGCCATTGTTTAGAGGTTTTATCCCGATTTAGGTACCGTAACCGGGTAATTACACTAAATAGTTGATTTTCTTTTGTTTTCCGATATTGCAAAGGTACAAAAGAAAATGATATTTCAAAGTGTACTAAAAGTGTACTGAATAACAGAAAACGGGCAAAATAGGGCAAAAATGGAGAAAATAGGAAATATGCAAATAACTGATAATAAGGGAGATAAATTCTTTTGTTTTCTTATGATTTCTATGACTTGTACCGGGTCTGGGTACTGAACGAAAGGCTAAGTGATTAATTGTCAATTGCTTAGCCTTTTTGTTTGCCTGATTTTTCCCCACATTTTCCCCACAGGCGCAAAAATATAGTAGTAAGTCATTATTTTCTTTGGCTACGCAATACAAATACACTACCTTTGAAAAGAGATAAATCCAATTAAATAAAAGTCAATGGAACAAGGTGTTTGGCAAGAGATTGAACGGTTATACCAAAAGTTTCAGCAACTTGGTATTAGTGAAGCGGTGGACTATGAAAAGTACTACCTCTATTCTCTTATTACCCATTCTACAGCAATTGAGGGTTCTACACTCACCGAAGCGGAGGCACAAATGCTTTTCGATGAGGGATTGACAGCTAAAGGGAAACCTTTGGTGTATCATTTGATGAATGAGGACTTAAAGAAGGCATATGAGCCTTGCCAAAGAGGAAGCCAAAAGTAAGAAACCAATTAATTCAGCATTCTTGCAAAAGTTGAATTCGACATTGATGCGTACGACAGGCAGTATTTATAACGTTATGGGTGGCTCTTTTGATTCTTCCAAAGGTGAATTTCGCTTGTGTGGCGTGACGGCTGGTATTGATGGACGTTCTTATATGAGTTATCAGAAAGTCCCTGCCAAAGTAGAGGAACTTTGCGCTTTATTACAGGAAAAACAGAAGGCAGTGGGAACATTTCGGGAACAATACGAACTAAGTTTCAATGCCCATCTTAACTTAGTGACCATTCATCCGTGGGTCGATGGCAACGGAAGAACCGCCCGCCTACTGATGAATTATATTCAGTTCTGCTACAACCTTTTTCCGACTAAGATATTTAAGGAAGATAGGGAAGAGTATATTTCTGCCTTACGTCAATCACAGGAAGAAGAAACAAATCTGCCTTTTCTGGGCTTTATGGCTGTTCAATTAAAGAAATCGCTCTCTTTGGAAATTGAACGATTTAAGACTTCTCAAAAGAAAATTTTTAGTTTTATGTTTTAGTTGTGATCGTGTTGTTAGTTAATATAGAAAGAGGCTGTCTCATATAACTTGCGGTGAAGTCGTACGAAATCATCCATTTCGCACTTAGTAGTTGCTTTTTTTATACAGATCTTAGCCATAATGAAGGCGAATTAAAAAGCGATGTTTTTGCGATATTGTCCAGGAGACATGCCCATCTGCTTTTTGAAGAAAGTTCCAAAAAAAGAGGCATTAGGAAAATTGAACATATCTGCAATTTCTTGTATGTTTTTCTGTGTATTTTTTAAAAGAGAAATACTCTTCCGTATAATGGACTTAGACACCAAATCCTTTACTGTATATCCGCATATTGATTTGCATATGACAGAAAGGTATTTAGGTGAGAGACATAATTTATCGGCATAAAACTCCACTCCACGTTCCTGCATATAATACTGTTCAATCAGCGAAATAAGCCTTTTAAGAACACCTCATTACGATGTCCCATCGCATTCTGATTGTTCATCAACTTACGATTATAGAGCGAACAGAGCCGATGGGTCAGTGCCAGCAGCAACAGTTTCTGCTCATACTGACGGAAAGTATCATTTTGAAGAAGGGTAGCATCAAGCTGCATCATATAACGGAGTAACTCATCCTCTTCGCCAGTCTGCCAAACATAACAAGGTTTGGGCACTAACTGAGAATAAAGGTACATAGATACGACCTGATTCCCTAAAATATCACGGATAGGTTCAACCTGATACAGCAGGAAATGCACATCCAAATCAGAAGACTCTTCCATAACCCGAAACTCCGCTCCATCAGGAATAAACAAGGTTTCTCCGGCAGATGCTCGCATCACACAACGATTCAGGGCAAAAGTAAAAAAACCTTGCATACAAATCACTATTCCCACCCCACTGACCAAAAATGGGGTGTGAAAGAGAATTGGGAAGGAGGAAATACTTCCTTCCGAACTGCATATGTCATCTCGCCTAAACAAAGCCTTTCCTAATAATGTAATACGTTCTTGAACTGTCTTCATACATGCTTGTCCGTGTGCATTAGGCACTTTCAAGCGACTAAGATACTAATTTTCTCTTAGAATAAGGCACAACCAGCACAAATATTGCACATGCCAGACAGGCATAGAGTGTCCAGCCTGCCATTTCCTTGACTGCAACCAAAGTGGCCTGTATCTGAACACGTCCCTTGACGGACATGGCTGCCATGTTCACTGCTTCAGCCTTACTTTTTCCCTGATAACTCATGCCACGTACGGTACTCATAAAAGAAGCGGAAGCGTCAGGATGTAGCAAATCAATATCTTGTGCATAACGGGTAACATAGTTCTGCTGACGCTCCTGCAGGGCATTGGTATATACTGCCGCGCCCAAACTGGGAGCAATGACCATACGGATGGTAATCATGGTACAAATCCATGATGACAGAAATTTATAAGGCATCCGCTGAGTGGCATAAGTGGGAATGAGCGAATAGAGCATCATCATGCCTGTGGAACGGATAATAACCGGATATTTCATCCGTTCATACAGACCATCCGTCTGCACCTCAAAATACATAAAAAGAGCAGCCAAGCCCAACATGACAAATCCGCCTGCAAAGATATATTTGAAATGCACCTTCTTCATGCTGAGAAAGATGGTAATCATCCCCCCGATGAAATAGCCCAACATGGTCCAGTTGCCCAGCGAAGCATTCTGCCAGTTATCCAGTTTCATGCCAATGCCGGCAAACACATTGACAAACATGGCGCTGGAATTGAGAAACATTAGCAAAAAATAGAACAATACTCCCATACGAATGGTGCGCAACTTCAGCACGCCCACCTGATAATACGGACTGCGGTGTGTGGATTCCATATAAAAGAATAAAGCACCCGTAAGAACTGCAGTAATCGCAGCCATGCGGATAGTAGGATCATCCCACCAGTCCAGCACCTTTCCATACACCATGACATATGTAAACACACCAGCGGAATGCAGAACAAGGTAGCATTGCCAAACTGACGGAAATTAATGGGGAAACGCTTGTTTTGGAAGCGATGGTATGGCATGGTTACGAAAATAACCAGGATACATACCAACAGCATCCCCATCATATAGTAATACACATACTGCCATTCATATTCATAAGCCAGCCAGGCAGTCAGCGATGTTCCCAGCTGTCCTAATATCATAAAGAACAGATAAATGCCAGGCTGCGCTATGCTTCGTTCAATATCAAGCTTATCCCAGCCCTCACCGTCTGCCGGCTCCAGCCCCGGCTTAATTTTTAAATAGGCCTCAATGCGCCCTGCATAAAGGATTAAGGTGAACAGGTTGACCATCATCAGTACCATGCGAAGGAAACCCATCAACACACTACAGAGAGCCAACAAAAAGATACTGTCGGTTTCGGCACAAATATAGCTGAGCACATACATCATGGAAAAACCGGCCAGACACATCATTTTTTCTCTTCGAATCACCACCAGCCGGTATAAAAACGGACAAAAAGCAGCCATCCCGATGGAGGTGGCAAAATTGGTAAAAGTGATATGTTCTGAGATGATACCCAGCCCGCTCATCATCTCAGTACTGTTCACAGAATACACACCACCCACAGTAAGAATGGGGATGAACATCAACACCAATATCAGAATGCCCAACCACTTGGGCACCCAATTGTAGAACGGATAATTTCTTGGATAAGAGGACATAACATCAGAGTTTAGTTTTCACAACCACCATCATACCTGCAGCCAGGCGATCATTGTCTTCTTCAGAAAGATTGATAAAATCAATGCGAACCGGAATACGCTGTTGAATTTTTACAAAATTACCGGCAGAATTATCAGTAGGAACTAAAGAATACTTGGCTCCAGTTGCACCGGAAATAGCAGTAATCTTACCCGTAAACTCTTTATTACTTACTGCATCCACCTTTATCCTTACTTCCTGACCGATAGCCAGATTTTCCACTTGAGTCTCTTTGTAATTGGCAATCACCCACTTCTGAGTATCCGGCAAGATATATGTAATGGTCTGCCCGGCAGTAATGTATTGACCTTCCTCTAAAGCCCGACGTCCCAGCTTACCGTCACACGGAGCCACGACTACAGTATAAGACAGATTCAATTTGGCCATCTCCAACGCCGCTGTGGCACGCTGAATACCGGCTTCCACATTTTCACGACGATGCGAAACTTCATTCACACCGGACAAGGCTGCACTGCGCTGACGTTTCGTAGCTTCCAGTTTGCGTTGTAGAGCAGAATATTCAGTTTCAATCTGCTCCAGCTGTATGGGCGTAGCAGCATTACGTTTCACCAGATTTTCATAACGCTGACGGTCTTTTTCCAATTTTGCCAGACGAATTTCAATTTCAGAAATAGAAGCATCATACACCGAAGCTGTGGTTTGTGTCGTCTGAAGTGTGGCACCAATTACAGTAGCTCCGGCCAATGCATCCTTCAAGGCAGCCTCAGTTTCCATCACACGGATCTTGTATTCACGGTCATCCAGCACCAACAGCGTATCACCTTTGTGCACTTCCTGATGTTCGGTGAAATAGATTTTCTTGATATAACCTGAAGCACGCAGATTAACCGGCGAGATATATTGCTCTATTTGAGCATCATTACTGGATTCTGTATTTTTATAATCCAGAAACAAGAAAGTAACCTGAATAATCCCCCAAACTAAAATAGCTATACCAATCAGGCTTACCACACGCTGACGGGTGCGCAATTTTCTCAATTTCTTAGCCTGTTCGTGATGTGTGCTCATTGCAGCACTGTTTTTATCTGTTGTTTCCATATGTTTAAAATTGATAGCTGATCATTGACTATGAATAAAATAATTGAGAACTTACTTCAGCAGACTTTCTACACGTCCAGTCAACTTCAGCAAAGAAAGGTGAGTTACACGATAGTTATAATGCGCACTGATATAGTTGTTCTGCGCTTCACTCATACGCATTTCATCCTGTAAAACCTCTGTCATGGAGGCAATACCCTCCCGATAGCGGTCAGATGTTACCTCATAGACATCCTCCGCCAAAAGATAATTATCCTTTTGTTTCTTGAAATTGCGTTGGTTATTCATCAAATCGTTCGTAGCGTTGACATATTGTGTCTCCAGATTCTTCCGCGTATTCTCTTGCGCCAAACGAATATTCTCCAGATCAATTTTCGCCTTGCGAATTTTATACCTCTTATCCAATCCATCAAAAATAGGGACACGCAGTGCCAAGCCTAAACCATAAGAACGATACCAATGATTGGAGGGTCCGGAATGAAACCAATGATGAAGCTTATCCGTATAAGCCGTATACATCCAGTTGCCCGTCAATGTAAGTGAAGGAATGTATCCATGGGAAATCATCTTTTTCTGCCGTTCTGCCAAGTCGCTCTTCGACTGAAGCAACTGAAAGGCTCATACAGATTTTCTGACAAGCCGGTCAATTCAATCGGAGCAATAGTTTCAGCATTCACCGGTTCCAGCGTTATATCTTTCTCTGCCGGATAATCCATCACATATTTCAGCATATTCAGCCTGTTGAGCCAGCATGGCCTGTGCATTGTCATACTGTACCTGCAAGTTTTCCAGGTTTATATTGACACGCTTCACATCCACCTCCATAGCCATGCCATTGTCATAGAAAGCCACCGTAATGTCACGCAATTCCTCCAGACGCGCAATATTGGCTTTAACCAGCGTTATCTGCTCGGCCGTGGCCTGTCCCAGATAGTACATCTTAGCAATCTGCATCATCAAGTCCTCGCGCGCTTTTTCATAAGACAGACGGCTGATTTCATCCAATACCTTCGAAATGGAAAGAGCGGTATAAACCGTCTGATTATAGAGTGGCATTTGAAGCTGCAATCCGGCTGCGGCATTATACTGCAGCGTCTGGGTTACATTATAAGGTTTGTCATAAGCAGAACCATCTGTTACGGACACTGGAGGATCGAAGTTGTCGTTAAAATTAGCCACTCCATTAATTTGCGGTAATAACTTGGCACGGTTTTCAGAAATAGCATATTTGCTTTTTTGAATCTCATTGCGCTGTCCCCGGAGAGAAAGGTTATTTTCAATACCCCAACGAAGACAATCATCCAAAGTAAGCACCTCTTGCGCACGGCTGCCTACTACAGCACCCCATGCAACGGTAAAATGAATATTAGTTGTTTCATATCAATACTTTCATAATCAACTGCAAAGATAGAGGGATATCCAAATAGGGCAATATTCACTTTTAAGAAGATAATATTCATTTTTGCCTTTTTTCTAGAGATGAGTCTTAGGCTCAAAATCATTTTCCATGCCGCTGTCATCGCTACAAGATGAGAGTGAAAATGCGATTGTGGCAAATAAATAGATGCATTGCTTAATGTTCATATGAACTATGTTTATTGGTTAATTGTCATTCCTAACGCACGAAGCGTGAACCACAAATCGTTCACCTGTGTCGGAAGTCCTAGGAAAACCCATACAAACAGATATAACAATAGCAGCCCACGCTATAGCGTGAGAACCACTATGCCATCATCGTTTGTATGTCTTAAGAAATTTCCCAGGTTTCCGATACCACGACCAGCATAACGCTTTTTCTAATTCTAACATGTCTTGGAAAGAGTTTCCTCAATCCATTGGCAAGATACACAATTTAATTGATAATCGGGAATCTAGAGTCGCAAACTATCAAGTTACATCTTAATTCCTCTACTTTTCTTTTCTTCCTGTTGCGACAGTCTTGTTCCGTATCTAAGCCTGTGCCATTGCTCCCTGAACCAGTCGGCAATCGGCTTCCTGTTTATTGTCAGGCTCAGCCTGCTTTCATCGTCAGGGTCATTTTCCACCCTTAAAATATCATCCTTTATATCAAAGTTCCGTCTGTGCTGTTCTGAATAGATTTTACCGCTGCATTTCAAGGCTTCTTTCTTGACCAAAAGACTTTCTGTCATTTCTTTAGAGAATCCCAGCATGGCACAGAACTTTTCCATGCGCAGCATTTCCCTGAACATCGGGAACCACCTGAAAGCCTTGTCTATGATTCTGGCGAGCCTGTGACAGTTCCTTTTCTTTCATGTCAAGTTCCTGCCTGTGCATTTCCTTGAGATTGTGGATTTGCGTATCATGCTGTTTCTGCATCTGCTGTATTTGGCTCTGCAATTTTTCAATATTGGTGTCCCGTTTTGAAACCTCGTCTTGCAGTTTTTCGTTGGCACGTTCCAGTTCTTTCAGTTTTCCGCTTCCGAAAAGAGAAGCAACTCCGCTTGTTATGGCTGTCGCTGCTGTGGTGGCTGTCTTCTTTAATTTGTCAGTGCGTATTTCTGATTTGTTGCAGGGCTTCCATTCCTGCACGGTCATTGTCAAGGAAGCAGTGGATGCGCTCATAGCATAGAGTGCCTTGGAAACATTGCCAACAGAATTCAGAACCATGTAATCCTGTCTGTCGAAATCGGGGGATTGCGGACAGCTTTCAAGCCTTAGTGTCAGAAAGGAAAGGCAATCTATGAATCCCTCAAAACGTAACATGCTTTTCTCTGCTCTCCCGATTGTCTGATATGGGATATTTCTTTTGGTGCGATACATCCCTTGAAATATCGGTTGCGAATTTCATATCCGCCTGATATGTTCGGAAAAGCAATGGCGAAATACCGTTTGTCGTTGTTGGTGAAGTGTGCCTCACGGCATTCTCTTTTCGCCAGTGCCGTATTTATCCCCCTTTCCTGCAGGTAAGAGAGCAGGGCAGGAGAAGACAGCTGTACGATGTCAAGCTGCTGGAAACTCGGCTTGGTGGCAGATTGCCTGTGAAAAGAGAAAGACATAGGATGGACATGTGGTGTTTGGGTACGAAGAAAAGAATAACCCTTGTAAGTGATAACTTGCAAGGGTTTCTTGTTTTTACTAAAGATATTATAGCTTGTAAAAGATTCTCAACATATAAGTATAAGCCTTGAAGTGTGTGTATTCGCATTTTCAGGGCTTTTCTTGTTTTTACCTATATGTAGTAAAATTAATGAGTATCAAATCTCGTTGCAGATAAACAAAAATCCCTCTACCTTTGAATCTGGTAATTTTAGTGTTAAAGCCTATGAAAACAGAATACGAAAAAATGCGCAGTCAGGAGCTCTATTATTTTTCCGACCCTGAAATACATGCCAGTCTGGTACACGCCAAGAAAGTCTGTGCCCGTTTGCGTTCTATGACCATCTACGATGAAGACTACCGTCAGGTGATAGAAGAACTGATTCCCGGTGTTCCGCAAAGCACTACCATCTGTCCGCCTTTCCATTGTGACCATGGTACAGGTATCATTTTAGGGGAAAATGTGTTTATGAACTATGACTGTATCATGCTCGACGGAGGCTATATCCGTATTGGAAAACATACCCTGATAGGTCCCCATTGTCAGTTCTATACCCCTCAGCATCCCATGGATTATGTGGAGCGCCGTGAAGAAAAAGAAACCGCCTATCCCATTACGATAGGTGAGGACTGCTGGTTGGGCGGAAATGTGGTAGTATGTCCGGGAGTGACCATTGGCAATCGCTGTATCATTGCAGCAGGCAGTGTTGTAACCAAAGATATTCCCGATGATTCTCTGGCAGCCGGCGTACCTGCAGTAGTAAAAAAGAAGTCTGAAGAAATAACCTGAATCTCACCAGATATAGTTTTCAGATGCTTCTGTGAATACTCCATTGTGTCTTGTTATATTCTCTGTTTCACAGTGCGGGATTTGTATCCCACACTGTGAAATATATATCCCACACTGTGGTTTTTGTATCCCACAGTGTGAAACAGAGAATTTGTTATTGGCGAATGACTTTTTTCGTAGGGAGATTTCTGTTTTTGTTTAGATTCTTTTGCATTTTTATGTTTGGTATAAATGAAAAAAATTAACTTTGCGCAAAACCAATCTTCGAACTATGGATGCAAAACTCTTTTTAATGGCTGGTTGTCTGGCTGGAATCGTTTCTACATGTATGCATGAGAAATCAGATGATGCGTCTGATATACAAAAAGTTGTGCATACACTCGTACTCGAAGCTGACAGCTTGATGCAAAGTGATTCTTTATTTTGGAATCAGCCAATTGACAAGTCGCATCCGCAAGTATGCATCCATGATTCACTCATCCGTCAGAAACTGGACAGTGCATTGGCTTTACGTCCTGACAAGCAGACTTATTTGTTGAAATACCGTTATTTGTTGCAGAGCTGGCGTCTGTTGGAAGTATTGGACTTATTGCGTGAAATGGATGGATGTATGAGCGATTCCATGTCGTCCGAATTGTTGCACCTGAAAGCCGTACTCGAAGATTACAAGGGAGATACGCTTACCGCCCGAAGAGATTTCCTGCGAGCTGATTCTGCCTATACGATAAAAATTCAGCAAGTAGCACAGGATTCTCTGATGTACGGTTTTGCCCGAATTGAAAAAGCGCTGAATCTTTCGCTGATGCAAAATGATTTCCGTCCGCTTCATGAGGAAATCGCGTTTTATGAGCGGGTGCATTCTTCCTCTATTAATGGAATTGAACAATGGAAACAAATAACAGATAAAGCCACCTATTATCGAAAACTGTTTGAATGAATTGAATTTACGCTACAACACACAGATGGAAGTTACGGAACGAATTATCATAGAACAACTGAAGCGAGGAAATGAAGAGGCTTATAAATACCTCTACCGTCATCATTATGCCTTGTTGTGTCATATAGCGCGTGAATATGTGGGAGATGATTTTCTGGCCGAAACACTGGTCGGTGATGTGATTTTTCATCTGTGGGAGATACATGAGGCACTCGACATTCAAGTTTCCTTGCGCAGTTACTTAGTACGTGCCGTGCGGAATCACTGCATGGATTATCTGTCCTCCAAGAAAGAGCGTACGGAAGTGGCTTTTTCTTCTATTCCGGAAGAAGGAGAGATGCGTTATTTGCTCTCGGACGATTACCCTTTGGGAAGTCTGCTGGAACATGAACTGGAGGAAGAAATTCATCATGCCATCCGGAATTTGCCGGAAGTCTGCCGGAAAGTTTTTATCAAAAGTCGTTTCGAAGGGAAAAAATACGAAGAAATTGCTACAGAGCCTGAATCTTTCTGTGAATACAGTCAAGTATCACATAAAGAGCGCATTATCATCGCTTCATTCAGAACTCGGGAAGTATCTGATTATCCTGATTTTATTTTTTTTCGACTTTCAAATAAAAAAATTACGTTTTTCGCCTACCCGCTCAGGCGAAAATTTCGTCTCACCTATAGAAACCCTGAAAATGGAAGAAAGAAATTCACATATCGACGAACTGATTGCCGCTTTTCTGAGTAAAGGTCTGAGCAAGGAAGCACGTGAAGAACTGGACGCATGGCTTGCCAGTTCTGAAGAAAACCGACGTTATTTCATGCAGCAGCAGGAAATCTGGTTTTCTGCCGTACAGGAGGAAGAACGTACGCGCTACGATGCCGACCGCGCTTTTGAAACCTTCCGGAAACGAGTGGAAGCAAGTACAGGCTCAGAAACAATCCAAGAAAGTCATAGGTTGGAAAACAATCTATAAATATGCAGCCTCAGTGTTGGTGGTGGGCCTTATTTCCTTCTTCTCTTATCGTCAGGGAGAAAGCAACCTGCAAAATGCGTTGACCCAGGTAGAAGTAGAAGGCTCCTCTCGGTGCACAGACACGCCTCCGTTTGCCCGATGGTACACTGGTAGTCCTGAATGCCGGTTCCCGTCTGGTCTATCCGCAGGACTTTGGAGTAGACAACCGTGAAGTGGAATTAAGTGGAGAAGGATATTTCGAGGTAGAGCGTAATGAGGAACTCCCGTTTCATGTACAGACTCCTTCTTTATCGGTCAGAGTATTGGGTACCAAGTTTAATTTCCGGGACTATCCGAACGATGAAAAAGCCGTAGTGGCTTTGCTGGAAGGAAAAGTGGCGCTGGATAATCGTTTGCGGGCAGAAGCAGAGATGATTCTGCTTCCGAATGAGCAAGTTACGCTGGATAAGGCGGAAGGTCACATGAGAAAGGAAACAAAAGAAGTAAAGAATATATTGGAGTGGACTTCCGGCAAGTTGTTCTTTGATGAGATGCCATTACCAGAAGTGGTGAAGATTTTGGAAAGAAGTTACGATGTACATATCACTTTTGCTACAGATTCTCTTCGGGACTTCTGTTTTTATGGAAGTTTTTCTCGCGGTGAACAAGGCATTAAAGATATTCTGGAAGCATTGGAGAAAACCGGAAAAGTACATTATATACAAGATGAACAAGAAATAACCTTATATTAACCGTTTGTTAAACACACTAAAACCTTAAAATTATGCAGAATGTGGATACTTAATTTAGGGATATTCAGTAAATGTCCCTAAAAAGTAAGATGGCATATAAAGTCGATAGAGTATAATCACTTTATGACACTGTACAAAATATTGTGTAAATGAGAAAAACAGGATTCAGATAGATTCTCCCTATATCTGAATCCTGTTTTCAAATATTAAGGATAAACTGGTTCATGATCAAGTTCCAGTTTTGAATTGGTTGCGTTCATTTCTTTTCAATTTCCCTGAGTGATAGAAATACGGTCTTCTTGACAGCATTTCATCAGGCACGACCTTGTTTCATTCTGTCATAATTCCCCAATTTCAATAAAGTTGGTGAATAATAAAAAAATGGACTTTTACGAATCCCGTTTTCTACATTTACACAAAATATTTTATAGTGCCGAAATTTTCCATATACCTTATATATATACGCGAGTTCGGGATAATTCTCCCTATTTAGTATCGTGAAGTTCAGGAAGCAGACAAATGGTACGGTCAATACTTGTGAGACGGGAATTCCGGAGAATATCAAAACCGACCAGGCCTGGATTGCAGAGACTCCGGTCGGCGGCTGGTTCTATGGACCGAATTTTGTGTATAGCTCAGATGCCGTGATACGTTATCTTCTGGAAATAGTGGCTCGTGATGGTGCGGTAGGCGTGTCTATTCCACTTCGCCCTGACGGCTCTCTGGATGAAGGCTGGTGATAAACTGAAAATCCTCTCTTTAGGGAGTGATGCGGGTATAGGACAAAAGCAGGTGACTTCTGTGGAATTGTTGGGAGAGAAGAATAAGATAGAATGGAAGCAAGAGGCTGATGGATTGAGTATTGTTTACCCTGATTCAGCTCATCTGAAAACGGCCGTAGGATTCCGAATCGTATGTAAGTAAACAGATTGAGAATGCGTAACAAAAAATGCGGAACGTATGTCCCGCATTTTTTGTTCTATTGAGTTTAGTCTTACAATTTATACCCCCACTGATCCAAGGCGAACGACCAGTTCTTTTCCACCAGTTCTACCGTCTCAGGTTTGTATTGGTATTTGTTTTTCTTGTAACCTTTCTTTTTGTTGACGTAAGCTTCGATGTCGGCACGAGCGTCTTCAAAGCCTGGAATCTGCAATTTTTGGTAGATTTCCTGCGTCATGTCAAATGCATTGGTTTCGTAGTCTTCAAAGCGGACTTCTACCAGATTGCCTTCCGGAATGAACTTTTGTCGGCTTCGTACTTGTGGTACAATTTGGCATAAACCGAAAGAATGTTGTCTTGCAGTTCTTCATTGCTGATGTCCTGCAATTTCAGCGGTTGAATGGTGTTGGTGAAGAAGCTGCGTGTAGATTCAAATACGGTGTACGGGTTACGCATCAGGTAGATGAATTTAGCGTTAGGGAACATTTTTACCAGCTCTTTCACACGTCCGGTATGCGGCGGGTTTTTGCTGAGGAACTGTGTACCGTGGGTGTTCCATAAAGAAATCTTGATAAGCTTGGTGAAGGTTTCTTCAAACACTTTCAGTTCGGCCTCGCTGATGTCATCGAACAACAGGTACTTGTCGGCATATTCCTGCATGTGTTTAGGCAGGAACCAGAAGTTATAGTACGTGTAGGGCATCATGTTAGCCAAGGCAAACTCTTCTTCTTGCGGAAGGTCTACGGCCAGTTCCATGTTGTCTGTCGGACGTTTGTCCGGCATCAGCCAGCTCATGTTCTTCTTGAAGAAGGGTTGTCCCCACATCATCAGGTGTGGGAATACTGTTTGATAGGTAGTATTATAGCCGAAGTGCTTGTCGCAAGAGAATACGTTGTGCATGAACGTGGTTCCACTGCGCCAGTGCCCGAGGATAAATACAGGATCGTGTTCCAGTGGTTTGTCGGCCAACAGCTTTTCGTAACGTTTGTCCTGCAGAGGAGCCAGCGTAGATAACAGGCGGCATACAGCCTTGGTCAGGCGGTATTTTCCTTTATACGCAGGATCGATGATACGACCAGCGGTTATCTGGTTGAAGGTTTTCCAGTCGGCTCCCACTAAAGTATTGATGGGGAGTTTGTTGAATTCAAGTAATCCCATTTCTTTTAATTGATAATTAATAATTGGCAATTGACGGTTGAATAACTCAACTTGTCAATTAAACTTTTAATTCAATTGCGATACCTTGACGTTCCAGTTCTTTTACGGCACGTTTAATGGCATCGTAGTGTTCTGGAGCAATTCCCAGTTTCGGCAGATTGAGGACAGGCAGTTCCATCTGGTTGTGCATGTCTTTGTCGGCCACCTGATTGATAATCATACCTACTGCACTGGTGTTGTTGGTAATCGGGTCAATCAGGATGAAGGCACCGGTAGCTTTGTTCTTTGTATATGGGTCGAAGAATAACTCCTTGGAAGAAGTCAGTACCACATGGGCAATCTGGTTGAGCTGCATAGGAACATCTTCCTTGGTCAGACGTCCGTTTTCTACTGACAGGTGTTCCATGGTGTTGATATCTACCTTGTGTTTGATGCTGTCGATACGGGTACGGCTGGTATTGGTGGTCTGTTTCAGGAAGAAAGATTTTTCCATGTCCATCTTTTCTTCGTCCATCCATACGAGCATGGCTTCGAAGTTACGTCCAACCAACGGCATGTTGTCTGGGTGTACCAGCATTTCACCACGGGATACATCGATTTCGTCTTCCAGTGTCAGGGTTACAGACATAGGCGGGAAGGCGTAGTCGAGTTCGCCGTCATAGGTCACGATACTCTTTACATGTGAACGCTTGCCGGAAGGAAGAGCTACTACTTCATCACCTTTGCGGATGACGCCGGAAGCCACTTTTCCACAG
>VOFG01002152.1_pt1 | contig 24861 bp, 32 predicted proteins | sample 5384171 | NCBI WGS metagenome assembly VOFG01 (sample SAMN12384726, study PRJNA508395) | human gut metagenome | isolation source: healthy gut F | host: Homo sapiens | reverse complement strand
TCCGCCTGAAATTCGCAGAGTTCGCCCGCAAGCGTGCCGGACGAGAGCAGGACGTCGAGCGTCTGACCAAATTCCTCGCTGCGCGCCCGCGCCGCCGCCGCTGCAAATTGCCGTGGTCACAGAAGAAGACGGCGGCGTCTTGCGAGATGTAATCCGCCGCGCAGGCAAACTCCGGATAGATGAGCGCCAGATAGCGGTCCGCCGCGGAGAAAAGCTGACGCCGTTTTCCAGCTTTTCACAGTCGGACGCCAGCGTTTTGATGAGGCCTGATTCGGCGTTTTGCGGCGGTTCTGCCGGACGATGTGCGCCTGCAAGTCGGCGCAGAGGCCGGAGAGGCCGCCGGGATGCAGGCCCGGCAGGGCCTCCTGCGTCGGCAGAAGAAGCGCTTCGTCACAGTTTTCGGTGCGGCGCTGGCTGAGCGGGTCAAAGAAGCCCATGGCATCCAGCTCGTCGCCGAAGAATTCGGCGCGGACGGGTTGGTCGTGCGCGGGCGAGAAGACGTCGAGAATGCCGCCGCGCAGCGCAACTGCCGACGCCCTCGACGAGGCTGGCGCGGGTATAGCCGGCGGCGGTGAGCTGTTCCGTCAGCTTGTCGAGGTCATAACTGCCGCCCGCCGTCAGGCGGATGGAGGCGGCGTAGAGCGTCGATTTCGGATTGTGCCGGAGCTGGAGCGCCTCAAGCGTCGTAACAAGGACGGGAATCCTGCCCGCCGAGAGGTCGTAGAGGATACGCAGCCGCCGCTGCTCCCATTCGCGGGAGACGCCCGCCGCATCGACAGAAACGTCAGCTCGCGCGATAGGAAGCGTCACCGGCGGCTGGCCGAAAGGCCGTCAGCTCGGCGGCGAGGCGGGAGGCGGCCATCTCGTCCTGGCAGACGGCGACGACGGGGCGGCCCGTGTCCTCGCGGAGCGCGGCGATCCAGTGTGCACGGGCGATCTGGCTGACGCCGGAGACGGCGGCGGTCTGCCCGCGTCAAGCATGGCGCGCAGCGCATTCATATTCCGGGCTGCTGTGCAGCAGCGAGAGCAGGACGTTCATGGATGACACCTCCAAAACAGGGTTTTCTGTGCAACAGGCAACGCAGGTAAGAATGCATGTTTCCCCCCCGTGGTGCAGATCCTTCGTCGAAGCCCGTCGATTTTCAATTACTTTGCCGGCATGGCGGGCGAGATGAATGATGCAGCCGCTCTTTTCGCATCCATCGGTGAGAATGCAGAGCGCGGCATCGCGCGCATTGTCGAGCGCCCGATCCAGCTCCGGCTGCTCGGCCTTTAAAAGCTGGAGAGTACCCAGTCGGCCAGCTCATATTCCGGGCAGGGCTTCGCGCCCACGCCGATCTTCACGCGCGGGAAATCCTCCGAATGGAGCATTGCGATAATGGACTTGATGCCGTTGTGCGCTCCGGCGGAGCCGGACTTGCGGACGCGGATCTTCCCGACGGGGAGCGAGATGTCGTCAAACAGGACGAGCACGCGCTCCCGGCGGGATCTTATAAAAACCGCGCCGCCGCCTCGACGGCGAGGCCGGAGGCGTTCATAAACGTCTCCGGCTTCAGGAGCAGGAGCTTCTGCCCACGGTAGTTCGCCGTGGCGCAGAGCGCCTTATTTCGATCTTCGTGATGCGGACGCCGAGCGCGTCTGCAATGCGGTCGACGGCCATGAATCCGGCGTTGTGGCGGGTGCGCGATACTCGCCGCCCGGATTGCCGAGGCCGACAACGAGCCAGTCGCACCCGGCGGATGGGAACAATCTCATATCAGAACAGAGCGGACATGGAGTTTTCTTCGTAAATTCTCTGGATGGCATCGGCGAAAACCGGGGCTACGTCGAGATACTTGATCTTCTTGCAGGCGCCTTCCAGCGGCGGAATGGTGTTGAGCAGAGCAAGCTCTTTGATGGGGCTGGCCTCGATGCGGTCGTTGGCCGGGCCGGAGAGGACGCCGTGGGACGCGCAGGCATAGACTTCCTTCGCGCCGCCGATCTCGACGATGGCCTTGGCCGCGTTGCAGAGGGAACCGGCGGTGTCGACCATATCATCATAGAGGATGCAGCTCTTGCCGCGGACATCGCCGATGACGTTCATGACCTCGCACTGGTTGGCCTTTTCGCGGCGCTTGTCTACGATGGCAAGCCCCATACCCATCTTGTTGGCGAAGGTACGGCTGCGGGCCACGGAGCCGACGTCCGGAGAGACGACGACCATCTCTTCCGGGTGCTCAAACTTCTCCATGAAGTATTTCACGAAGATCGGCACGGCATGCAGATTGTCCACGGGAATGTCGAAGAAGCCCTGGATCTGGGCGGCATGGAGATCCATGGTGAGGACGCGGTCGGCACCGGCGGCCTCGATCATGTTGGCGACGAGCTTCGCCGAGATGGGGTCGCGGCCCTTGGCCTTGCGATCCTGACGGGCGTAGCCGAAATAGGGCATGACGGCGGTGATACGGCCGGCGGAGGCGCGCTTGCAGGCGTCGATCATGATGAGCAGCTCCATCAGATTGTCGTTGACGGGCTTGCAGGTGGGCTGGACGAGGAAGACGTCGCTGCCGCGGACGGATTCGTTGATGGTCATGGAAACTTCGCCGTCGGCAAAGGATGTGACGGTGCTGTCGCCGAGGGGCAGCCACAGCTTGCGGCAGATGCCTTCGGCCAGGCTCTTGTTGGCGTTGGCGGAGAATACCTTGACATTCTTACCATGAGAAATCATTTTGAAATACCTCTCTGATTCATCATTCTGTTCTGTATGGAAGATCTATTTGCAGCGGCCAGGCCGCGTGTGCATGGAGTGGATTTTATAGAAGTCCTTGTAGGGGCGGACGACCCGCCCAAAGCCCGCCGCAGCGGCTTGCCTCCCCTGGCAAGGTAGCGAAGCGGCCCCTTTCATAAGGGGGAGCCTTTGGGCGGGCGACTGGTCGCCCGCAGGGCCGATGAAGGCTTTCGCGATCGGCCCCCCTACGACCACTGCGACGGGGATCATGCTCGTTGCGGGACATTATTTTTCCTTGATCTTATGCTTCGCGGCCCAATCCTTCTTATTCTGCTGCCGGGCGCGGGCGATGGCGAGCGCCATGGCCGGGATGTCGTCCGTGATCGTGGAGCCGGCGGCGATGTACGACCCGTCGCCAACCGTGACCGGCGCGATGAGGTTTGTGTTGCAGCCGATGAAGGCGTTGTCGCCGATCGTGGTGCGGTATTTTTTGCACGGTCATAGTTGACCGTCACCGTGCCGCAGCCAAAGTTGCAGTTCTGGCCGACGTCGCTGTCGCCAACATAGGTGAGGTGCGAAATTTCGTGCCGTCGGCGATCGGGAATTTTTGATCTCGACGAAATCGCCCACGCGGATATGGCTCCCGACGTGGAGCCGGGGCGGATGTAAGCAAAGGGGCCGATGTGGGTATCATAACCGACGGTGGAGTTATAGACCTGCGAGCTGTTGACGTTCGTGTCGTCGCCAATCTTGCATTCTCGAGGTAGCTGTTCGGGCCGATGGTGCAGCCGCAGCCGATGGAGGTGTGGCCGCGCAGGATCGTCCCCGGCAGCAGCGCAGAGCCTGCGCCGACGGCGACGCCCGGCTCAACGTAAGTATTGTTGTAGTCCCAGATTTCAACGCCCTGCTGGGCCAGGCGATAGAGATTTGCACGGTTGAGCACCGGCTGCCAGCTCCGGCAGCTCGCTCAGGCTCGCGACGCCGTAGACGCCGTCGCGGTCGGTATACGGCACGCCGTGGTCCTTCAAAAACGCGGTGAAGATGAATTTCTCGTCCAGCGCCGCCATCAGCGCCTGCTTGGAGACGGAGGTCACGGGGCTGACAATCGGCGCGGAATCGAACTGCTCTTCGTCCGCCGCGAACGGCAGAATCACCGCAGGACCTGTCACCACAATGATGTCCTCTTCCGACTCGTCCGCTGTGGATAAAAACACGTGCAGCTGGTCGCTCGTTGCCTCGACCGACGGGCAGCTGAACGCCACATCGTCCGGGAAGCATGCGCGCGCCTCACGCTTGAACCGTTCGTGGCAGACCAAAAGAAACGCCCAACGCCGCCGGCAATCAGGGAAGACGCCAGCCAGGAAAGCAAAGGCGTACCCATGATATTTTGCAGCATCATCGGGCGGAAAATCCGGTTTTCGGCGTATCATCAGGGATAAAGATTACTGCGGACAGTCCAGCCAAAGCACTCACACATCCTTCCATCCACACGGGAAGTCATACGTACCAGCATTATAGCAGATAAAAAACGTTTTGTATAGGAATTTCCCCGGAAATTTCGGAAAAAATAAAGCATTTTGCCGTACACATTTTCCAGTTTTTATCGGATTTCGCGCAAAAACCCGCCAAACCGGCGGGTAAGTCGTTGCAAACGGAAAAAACTGTGCTATACTCAAGACAACTGCGAAAAAGAGGAAAAATTATGCTCGAACTGAAAGATCTTTGCTTCTCCGCGTCCGCCGAGAATGGGCGGAACGGTAGACATTCTCAAGCATATCAATCTGACCGTCGACGACGGAAAATTCATCGTCATCACCGGACCCAACGGCGGCGGCAAGACGACGCTGGCAAAGGCAATCATGGGGCTGGTCACGCCCACCTCCGGTCAGATTTTCTGGAACGGCGAGGAGGTAACAAACCTCTCCATCACAGAACGCGCCAAACGCGGCATTTCCTACGGCTTTCAGCAGCCGCCGCGCTTCAAGGGTATCCGCGTCTCGGACCTTCTGAACGTTGCCGCGGGAAAAAATCTCGGTCATGACGAGGCATGTTCGTATCTGACGAAGGTCGGTCTGTGCGCGCGCGACTATCTCAGCCGCGACGTCGACACGAGCCTGTCCGGCGGCGAGGTCAAGCGCATCGAGATTGCGACGATTCTTGCCAAAAACGCGAGCCTCATGCTCTTCGACGAGCCTGAAGCGGGTATCGATCTCTGGTCGTTCGCCAGACTGACCGAGACCTTCCAGCGGCTGCACGACGAGGGCGGCAGAACCATCATTATCATCTCCCACCAGGAGCGCATCATCCGCCTTGCCGACGAGCTCATCCTCATATCCGGCGGTCAGGTCACCGGCCGCGGCACGGCAGAGGATATTTACCCGCAGATCCTTGCCGATACGGTCACGGGCTGCAACATGCTGGAGGTGGACGGAACATGCTGAACGACGTACAGAAGCACATTTTACAGATTGTCGCCGATATGGCAGGACGAAAACGCACCCGGCGCGGTCAACATCCGCTCCGACGGCCAGAAGGCGTACCGCCACAATACGGATAACATCGAAATCGTCTCGAAGACCGACAAGGATGGCATCGACATCAAAATCAAGCCCTACACGAAGCACGAGGATGTGCATATTCCGGTTGTGCTGACAAAGTCCGGCTTCCATGACATGGTCTATAACGACTTCTTTGTCGGCGAAGGCTCGGAAGTGACGATCGTCGCCGGCTGCGGCATTCACAACTGCGGCGACTGCGACTCCCAGCACGACGGCATCCACACGTTCTATGTGGGAAAAATGCGAAGGTCACGTATATTGAAAAGCACTACGGCGAGGGTGAAGGCACGGGCAAGCGCATTTTGAACCCGCAGACGATCGTCTACCTTGCCGAGGGCGCGCAGATCACAATGCTGACGAGCCAGATTGCTGGCGTGGACGATACGAAGCGGTACACCAAGGTTGTGTGCCGAGGGCGCAAACTCCGAGGTCATGATCACGGAAAAGCTCCTGACGCATGCAGACCAGCACGCCGTGAGCGAGATGGACGTGATTTTAAATGGCGAGGCTCGCGCACAAGAGTCATCTCCCGCTCTGTCGCAAAGGAAGCATCCACGCAGGTCTTCTACCCCAGAGTGCAGGGCAACGCTCCGTGCTTCGGCCATGTCTCGTGCGACGCGATCATCATGGGCACGGCGAAGGTCCGCGCGATTCCCGAAATTTCCTGCAACCACGTCGATGCGGGTCTCATCCACGAGGCGGCAATCGGGCGCATCGCGGGCGAGCAGCTTCTGAAGCTCGAGACGCTGGGCCTTACCCCGGAGGAAGCAGAGGAGAAAATCCTCGAGGGCTTCCTGCGCTGAGCGCGAATACAAAACCAAGCCTGCCGCTTCTTACGGGCGGCAGGCTTTTCTGCGCCCACAATCCGGAAAAATTTTCCGGCGGACGCTTGACAAACGAAGTGCGTATGGTATAATAAAAACGTTCATTGCAGAACACATATTTCAAAACGGTTGCTTTAAAACAAAAGGAGAATGCCGCATGCCGCCGAAACCGAAATTCACGAAAGAGGAAATCGTGCAGACCGCGCTGGAGGTCGTCTCGCAGAAGGGTGCCGCGGCGCTGACCGCGCAGGAGCTTGCAAATGCGCTCGGAAGCTCTGCCCGCCCGATCTTTACGGTCTTTCGTACCATGCAGGAGGTGCAGGACGCGGTGCGGGAGGCGGCAATGCGCCGGTTTGAAACATTTGCCGCGCAGAAGCTTCCCGATATGCCGCTATTCAAGCAGGTCGGCATGCAGATGGTCCTGTTCGGGGCAAAAGAGCCGAAGCTCTATCAGCTGCTGTTCATGCAGGAAAACCGGAGCGCGGCGTCCTTTGACAATGTGTTTGGCGCCCTGGGACCCACGGCGCAGACCTGCATCGAGCTTCTGCAGGCGCAATACGATCTGAGCCAGCCGGATGCAAGGCGGCTGTTTGAAAACGTCTGGATCTATACCTTCGGAGTCGGCGCGCTGTGTGCCACGCGGGTGTGCCGCTTCTGCGAAGAAGCGCTCGGGCAGATGCTCACCACCGAGTTTCAGGCAATGCTGCGCTTTGTACAGGCGCAGAACGGAAAAACCGAAGAATAAATACGCCAGACGCAAAGACGCAGCACCAACGCCGGACCGCACCGGTTTCGTGCTGCATTTTTTTGCAAAAAAGGAGGAACAAAGATGTAGTACCGTCTGAATGAAAGCCGTTTTGACCCCACGGGACGCGCAGTCCAGGCTCTGGAAGAATTTCTCAGGAGGCATCTATGAGCAAATACGATGCGCTCTGGGCGCATATCCAAAATTGCGGGCAGCCGCAGCTGACGTTGACCTTCGACGAGATCGACGAATCCGGGCACGCCGCTGGACCTTTCGGCGACAACGGGGCAAAGCATCGTCCTTGGCGTCGATGTTCTTGCCCGGAAGATCCTTCCGTGCCGCTATGGCGCGGATCGCTGACGCAGCAGGATGCTTGAACAGCCGACATCGCAGGATCGGAACCTATGGAAAACAAAAGCACAGGCATCACCGCGCGGATGTTTTCCGGGCGTATCACGCAGAAACAGAGGCGCGCCCGGTCTTCCAGGGACACGCTGGCAAAGGACCTGATGACCCCCGAGGAGTATGACGCGGTGCGGCGGGCTATCTTCTTTCGGCGCGGCGTTTTTTGAGCCGCAGCTGGAAAAGCTTCTCGAGCGGCACGGCTTTCTGATCTACGAATTTCTGACGCCTGCGGAGATCCAGCGGACCGTGATAGACCCGGAAGGCGCGGACATCAGCGCCTTCGAGCATGTGCGCTATTGCCCTGCCGTCCGCAAGCTCTGAAAACCCACATCCGGAAAATGCGCCAGCCCAACCGAAAGCCGGCAGGGCTGGCGTTTTTTGTTATCAGATATCTGCCGGCTCGCAGGCGTTTTCTGCCACCTCGACCACGCGCAGGGTATCTTCGTCAATCGTAAAGCGTACGTCGAAGCCGGAAAACAGGAAGCCGTAGCGGCGGGTCGGGTCGTGCTGATAGCCGGGGCGCGGATTCTGGCAGAGCGCCTGAATCAGCCCCGCGCGCTTTTCTGCCGGAATCTTTTCCAGCAGCGCGTCCGGGAACTCGACGGTAAGCGGCGCGGCGTCCCGGCGCGAAGAAAAGGCGTCCACCGCGTCCGGATGCGAATCGGCATACGGAAGATAGGGCTTGATGTCGTAGATTGGCGTCCGGTCGGCAAGGTCCGCGCCCGCAACATAGAGAACCGGACCGTCTTTTGTGTGCAGCTCAACGCCTGCCAGCTTCACGCTCGACAGCCCGATCGGGTTCGGGCGGAACGGAGAGCGCGTTGCAAACACGCCCACACGCGTCTTTCCCCCAAGCTTCGGCGGCGCGACCGTGGGAGACCACAGCCCGTCTTCAATCCGGTCGAAGTGCCACAAAAGCCACAGATGACTCCACTGCTCAATGCCCCGCAGACAGTCCGGGTTGCGGAATTTCGGCTCGAAGACGATCTTTGAGATCAGCGCGTCTGCCAGTCCCGACTGGCGCGGGATGCCGAATTTGGTTGGAAAATCCGAGTGGATGCGGGCAATGTACTCCATGGGAAACCTCCGGTTACTGCTTTCCGTTATCATATCACATCCGCGGAAAAATGCAAAATTCTTTTGCTTTTTTCCAAAAAGATGGTGTACAATAGGCGAAGATCAGACACAAGCTGATATCAGGAGGGATAGGCATGAATGATGAACTGACTGCGGTAGACATCAAAAAGATGGAAGAGGAAATCCGCTACCGCCAGCTCGAGCTGCGCCCAAAGATTCTCGAGGACGTCAAGACCGCGCGCGAATTCGGCGATCTGAGCGAAAACTTTGAATACAAGGCGGCAAAGCAGGAAAAGCGCCGCAACGACAGCCGCATCCGGTACTTAGAGCGCATGATCAAAACCGCGAAGGTTATAGGTTCCGACTCCAAGCCGGACGAAATTGGGCTCTTCGACAAGGTCGTGATTTACATCGAAGAAGACGACGAAGAGCAGACCATCGAGCTTGTCACCACGCTCCGGCAGAACGCCCTCAAAGGGTTAATCAGCAAGGAGTCTCCCGTCGGCAAAGCCGTCATGGGGCACAAGGCGGGCGACCGCGTCCTCGTCCAGGTCAACGACAGCTACAGCTATTATATCCAGATTCGAAGCGTCGAAAAGGGCGCGGACGACGATTCGCTGCCCATCAGCAGCTACTGAGAAGAACCGAAAAATCTCACACCCGCAAGCAGCAGCGCCGCGCAGCAACGGCGCCGCTTTTTTGCAGAAAAGGAAACGCCATGCGAACACAAAATTTCCAAGCGCTCCTGCCGCGGATGCGGGAGGTCTGGCGGCTGAGCCTGCCGGCAATTCTCACACAGATCACGACGATCGCCATGCAGTACATCGACTCGGCAATGGTCGGCAGACTCGGCGCAAACGCCTCGGCGGCAATCGGGCTGGTCGCGTCGAGCACGTGGCTGTTTAACGGCGTGTGCTATGCGCTCTCGGCAGGCTTTTCCGTGCAGGTGGCGCACCGCATCGGCGCCGGAAATGCACGCGGCGCGAGAAGCGTCGAAAAAAACGGACTGCTGGCGGGGCTGCTGGTGTCGGGGCTTTTGTGCCTGCTCGGCAGCCTGATTCACGCGCAGCTTCCCGTCTGGCTCAAGGGTGACGCGAAGATTACCGGTGACGCCGGGCGGTATTTCTTGAGCTTTTCCTGGATGCTGCCATTTACGCAGCTTTGCTCGCTCACGTCGTCTTTTTTGCAGTGTGCGGGCGATATGCTGACCCCCAGCATTTTAAATGCCGTCATGTGCGTGCTGGATGTGGTGTTCAACGCCCTGCTGATTCCACGCCTCGGCGTCTTTGGAGCGGGGCTCGGAACGATGCTCGCCTGTGCGGTTGTGGCAGTCGTGATGGTAATCCTTTGCTGTTTCCGAAATGAAAGCCTGCGCTTCCGCAGCGGCGAGCACCATCCGGTCGATGGCGCGGTTTTGAAAACGGCGCTCAGGATCGGAACGCCCGTTGCCTTGCAGGAGGTCGCGATGTGCGGCGCGCAGGTTGCCTCCACGGCGATCATTGCGCCCCTCGGCGCGATGGCGGTTGCGGCAAATGCCTTTGCCGTCACGGCAGAGAGCATCTGCTACATGCCGGGCTACGGCATCGCAAACGCCGCTGCGGCGCTGGTCGGGCGGTCGGTCGGCGCGGGCGATATGGAAAGCGCAAAGCGAGACGGCAATATCTGTATTGCCCTCGGCGCGTTTCTCATGACCTGCACGGGCGCTGTGATGATGTTTCTTTGTCCGCTAGTCTTCGGCATGCTCACGCCGGTTATCGATGTGCAGCAGCTTGCCGCGCGCGTGCTTCGCATCGAACTTCTGGCAGAGCCTTTGTTCGGGGTTCGATTGTGGCGGCGGGCGCGCTGCGCGGTGCGGGCGATACGCTCGTGCCGAGCCTTCTGAATCTGGGGAGCATCTGGCTGGTGCGCGTGGGAAGCGCGCTCGTCCTGGTGCCGCGTTTCGGGCTTACCGGCATGTGGTGCGCGATGGCAGTCGAGCTGTGCATCCGGGGGCTTCTGCTGCTCGTGCGCCAGAGAACGTCAAAATATTATCTTCCGATGGATACAAAAAGACCGTGATCGTAAGATCACGGTCTTTTCAGCGTATCTTAACCTCGTAGAGTTTCGCCCCGCAGGGCGAAATAAAATGAAAATCCATGTTATCCGGCGGCTCCGCCGACCGGACAGGACAGCCGTTAGCGGTTTTACCGCTTACGGATGTCGCGTACTCCTTGCGGGTAAACATACTATCGCCTCGCAAGTGTGGAATTTGTGCGGCTCTGCCGCACAAATTATGCGCGCAGTCGAGGCGCAACTTTAATCACAAAAGCGTTAGCTTTTGTGATTAACTTTTTGCCTTGGGCGGCGCGCATACGGGCCGAGTGGTCGAGAATGCGCTTGCGCATGCGAAGGCTCTTTGGCGTGACCTCAAGAAGCTCATCGTCCGCGAGATATTCCATGCTCTGCTCCAGAGACAGGATCTTTGGCGGCGCGAGACGGATGGCTTCATCCGAGCCAGCCGCGCGCATGTTGGTCAGCTGCTTTCTCTTGCAGACATTGACGGACATGTCCTCGTTGCGGTTGCACTGGCCGACGATCATACCGGCGTACACGTCCGCGCCCGGTGCGATGAAGAGCGTGCCGCGGTCCTGCACGTTTCCAAGACCGTAGGCGCAGGCCTCGCCGGTCTCGAATGCGACAAGAGAGCCCGTAAGCCTGCGCTCAATGTCGCCCTTGACCGGCTCATAGGTTTCAAGCGTGGAGGCCATAATGCCCTCGCCGCGCGTGTCGGTCAAAAATTCGTTGCGGTAGCCAAAGAGGCCTCTCGTCGGGACGAGGAACTCCAGACGCATCCGGCTTCCGATCGGGGTCATGGAGACGAGCTCACCCTTGCGCTGCGCCATCTTGTCGATGACCGAGCCGACAGAATTTTCAGGAACGTCGGCGACCATGCGCTCAATCGGTTCACAGAGCTTGCCGTCGATTTCCTTATTCAGAACGTGCGGCGTGGAGACCTGGAACTCATAGCCCTCGCGGCGCATCGTCTCAATGAGAATCGAAAGGTGCATTTCGCCCCTGCCCGCGACGTTGAAGGAATCCGTGCCGACCTCCTTGACATGAAGCGACACGTCCTTTAAAAGCTCTCTTTGCAGGCGGTCGCGCAGGTTCCGGGAGGTGACGTACTTGCCCTCGCGCCCTGCGAACGGCGAGTCGTTGATGGAGAACGTCATTTCGATCGTCGGGTCGGAGATCTTTACGAACGGCAGCGGCTCGATCTGGTCCGCCACACAGAGCGTACGTCCGATGGTGATATCCGAAATGCCGGAGAAGGCGACGATTTCGCCCGCGCTGGCCTCCTCGATGGGGCTTCTGCCAAGACCCGTGAACTCATAGAGCGTGACGATCTTCTGCTTTTCCTTGATGGAGGGATCGTGATAGTCGCAGACGATGACCTCCTGGTTCTGGCGCACGGTGCCGCGCTCAATGCGGCCGATGCCGATACGGCCGACGAACTCATTGTAGTCGATGGACGAAACGAGCACCTGCAGCGGACCCTCGCGGTCGCCCTTGGGCGGATCAATATAGTTGACAATCGTCTCGAAAAGCGGCGTCAGGTCCGTGCCCTCTTCGTCGGGGCTGTAGGACGCGATACCGCGCCGCGCCGAGCAGAAGAGCGTCGGAGATTCGAACTGCTCTTCCGTCGCGTTGAGGTCCAGCAGCAGCTCCAATACCTCGTCGATGACCTCGTGGACGCGCGCGTCCGGGCGGTCGATCTTGTTCACGACAACGATGACCTTGTGCCCGAGCTCCAGCGCCTTTTGCAGCACGAAGCGCGTCTGGGGCATGGGACCCTCTGCCGCGTCGACCAGCAGCAGAACGCCGTCGACCATCTTCAAAATACGCTCGACCTCGCCGGAGAAGTCGGCGTGACCCGGGGTGTCAACAATGTTGATCTTGTAGTCTTTATAGTGTACGGCGGTGTTCTTCGCCAGAATCGTGATGCCGCGCTCGCGCTCGAGATCGCCTGAGTCCATCACCCGGTCTGCCACCACCTGATTTTCGCGGTAAACGCCGCCCTGCTTTAACATCTGATCGACCAGGGTCGTCTTGCCGTGGTCAACGTGCGCGATGATCGCAATGTTCCGAAGCTTGTCCTGCGTCATATCCTGCGCCCCTTTCTTATCTTCCGCAAAATAAATCTAACAAACACGTATTTTAACACAGAGAAAAAGTAATTACAAGATTTTTTCAACCAAATTTGATGGGGTTTCCGGCATTTTTTTGAAGCAGTTCGACCCATCCTCGCACGCGCGGAACACCGCCTTCATAAAATGGACGGAAGGAGGGATTCCATGAATCAGATTGACTGCAAACAGGCGCAGAATGTCTGGAGCCGCGTCATGGCGGCGCAGACCGCCGCGCTGTGTACGAATGCGGAAAAAACGCCGGAAAAGACTGCCCGCGCGCAGCAGGCGCCTGCCGTTTCCATCACCCCCGAACAGGTGATGCAGGCGATGCACGAGGAGCTTTGCGACGCGGAAACCTACTGCTGCCTTGCCGCGCGCATGTCCGGCTGCGCCAGAAAGACGCTGCTTGCCATTTCCCACGACGAGCGCTGTCACGCGAAAAAGCTGGGGGCAATCTATTTCCTGCTCACCGGCAAGAAGGCCTGCCCTCAAAAAGCCGGAAAACCCCTGCATCACCTGCAACGCCGAGACGCTCCGCCGGCAGTATCAACGCGAGCTTTCCGCGCGCGAGCACTATGAAGCGCTTGCCCCCATGTCCGGCGCGCGGGCTTGCACGATGCGCGAACTTGCGCTCGACGAGTGCCGCCACGCCCAGAAACTCTATGAGCTGCTCCAAGGCTGCCTCTGAGACAGAAACGCGGCGTCTTCCGCGGTGGTGACAGAGCGAAAAATCTGTGATATAATATGAAAAAACAGGAATCTCCGGCAGAAAAACGCGGAGGAAAGAGGATTGTATGCCCAAACGAAAGCCGAGCTTCAACACCATCTACATCTCCGAGCGCGTGCAGGAGTGCCTGCGCCCGATTGCGCGCTGCGCGCTGACGACTGTGGTCGCCCCCATGGGCTACGGCAAGACGACCGCCATCAACTGGTTTCTTGCCGAAAAGACGAAGGGCGGCAAAGCTGTTGCCATCCGGCTGAGCATTTACTCGGAAAAGCTGCCCATACTCTGGCGCAGCGCGCAGGATGCGTTCCGGTTTGCGGGGCTGGATGTGCTCAGCGCCTTCGACTTTCCGACCGGCGAGGCTGCCGCGACGCTGGTTCTGGAGGAGCTTTGCCGCGCGTTTTCCTCCGGCAAGACGGCGTATTATCTGTTCCTCGACGATTTTCATCTGCTGCGCGACGAGCGCGCCGTCCGCTTCATCTGCCGCATCAGCGCGCGCCTGCCCGAAAACGCGCATCTGATCGTTGCCAGCCGTGACCGGTTCCTGCCCGCGGGCGAGATTGTCCGCCTGGGCGGAAATCTGCACCAGATCGGCATGGAGCACCTGCGGCTCAACCACACCGAGCTTGCCATCTACACCCACAAGTGCGGCGCGGAGCTTTCCGAGCAGCAGCTGGAGGCGCTTCTTCGGTCGAGCGAGGGCTGGTTCTCGGCAATCTATCTGAACCTGCGCGCGCTTTCCGAGCGCGGCAGGCTCCCAGACGCAAGCTCTGATATTTTCGAAATGTTCACCGCGGCAATGATCGACCCGCTGCCGCCGGACCGGCAGGAATTTCTGGCAGTCATGGGGCTGGCAGACGAATTTACCGCCGAGATGGCGCGCTTTGTCACCGAAAATCCGGAAACCGATGCGATCATTCAGGACCTGACGTGCCAGAACGCCTTTGTCACGCGCCTGCCGGACTCGCAGCGCTACCGGTTCCATCACATGATGAAAGAGTGCGCGCTTCGGAAATTCCGCACGCTGCCCGAGCAGTCTCAGATCCGCTACTGGAACCGCTTCGGCAGCTGGTACGGCGCGCACGGGCAGTATCTGCACGCGCTCGGCGCCTACGGAAGATCCGGCAACAGCGACGCCGCGCTCACGATCATCGAAAAGGACGCGGGCAATCTTCTCTCGGCGCTTCACCCGGAGGAGCTGCTCGAGCGCCTGAACGTCTGCCCGGAGGAGGTTTTGACGCGCCATCCGACGGCGATTCTGGTCCTCATGCGCCGGCTTTTTACCTGGCGGCAGATTCCGAAGATGCTGCAGCTCAAGGCGCTTCTGGAGCGGGCAATTGCGGAAAGCCCCGATATGCCGGAGGAAGAACGCGGGAATTTACTTGGCGAGTGCGACCTCATCATGAGCTTTCTCATGTATAACGACATCACGAACATGAGTGAGCTTCACCGAAGCGCCAGCCGCCAGATGACGCGCTCGGCCGTGACAATTCAGGCGGGCTCGAGCTGGACGTTCGGGTCTCCGTCGGTACTTATGATGTACTACCGCGCGCCGGGAGAGCTCCAAAAGACGCGCGAGATGAACGAGTGCATGCCGCACTACTACCGGATCACGAACGGGCACGGGCTCGGCGCGGAGCTGGTCATGGACGCGGAGGCCAGCTTCATGCAGGGAAAGCTCCGCGAGGCAGAGATCGGGCTGGCGCGGGCGCGGGCGGCAATTGCCGGGAGCCGGCAGGAAAATATGGCGCTGTGCTGCGATTTTCTGGAGCTGCGGCTGCTTCGCTCCGGCGGCAGGCGCAGTCTCGATGTCAAAGCGCGCGCCGAAGCGCTTCTGGCGCGGCACGACGTGGTGCTGCTGAACATGTTTGAAAGCATCCTCGCGTATTACTACGCGCTGCTGCAGGAGGCGGAAAAAATTCCGGACGTCTTCCGGCTCCACCGCCTCGATACCGTCAACTACTTTGCCCCCGGCAAGCCTATGATGGAGTTGATTGAAAATCAGGTGTATCTGACGCAGGGCGAGTTCCCCCGCGTCATCGGGCGCAGCGAACCGCTGCTGTCTGGCTGCGAAAGCCTACACTACGCGCTCGTCGCGCTGCACATCCGCCTGCAGACAGCAAGCGCCTATGAGGCGCTCGGAAACCGCGCGATGGCAAGAAAGCTTCTCGTCCGCGCGCTGGAAGACGCCGAGCCGGACGGGTTCGTGCTTCCGTTTGCCGAGAACGCGCCGTATCTGATGAACCATTACAGCGCGCTTTCGCGCGAGCTGGAAACGCCCTTTGCCGCGGCCGTCTGCGAGCTTTCCGAGCGCTGGCTCTCCCGGCAGCAGACCTCCGGCAGCAGACAAGAGCCGATCGAGGCGCTGCGGGAGCTTTCCGAGCGCGAACGCTCGGTGGCGCAGCTGATGGCGCTGCGCAAGACGAACCGCGAGATTGCCGAAGCGCTCTATCTCTCCGAGGGGACCGTCAAGCAGTACATCAACCGCATCTACTCCAAATTGCAGCTTACCGGCACCGCGCAGGAAAAGCGCCGCGCGCTGACGGCGCTGCTGCAAAAGAACTAACCGTTGGTTAATAGCGATTTTTCCCCAGCCGCCGTACAGTAAGTCTGTACGGTGGCTTTCTGCCATCAGACCGGAAAAGGAGGGACGCGAAGAAGATGTATCGGAAGTATATTCAGGCGGTCGAGCCGCTGGATGACTTTGTTTTGCTGATCGATTTTACCTCTGGAAGTCGTCTGCTGCTGGACATGAAGCCGCATCTGGATTCGATCCGCTTCCGCTCGCTTCGGCGCCCCGAGGTCTGGAAGAGCGCGGAAACCAACGGCGTTTTGTCCGCTTCGGGTCCGTAGAGCTGAGCCACGACGAGCTGATGGCGATGGCTGAGCAGGGACCGCGCGCATTCTGACGGTTTGGGGGGAACCGCGGGCGGGCAGCTGCTGCCCATGATATCGCAAGCGCGCCATCCGGAGCGGGCAAAGACGAGCCGCACATCAAAACAAACGATCCTGCCCGCGCGGGCGGAAAAGGAGGAACCATGAAAAAGCTTTGGGGCTTTGTAATCTTGTAGGTCTGCTCATCGCTGCTGCCGGATTTATTACCCATTCGGCGGTGCTGATTGTGCTGGGGATTGCGGTCTGCCTGCTCGGCGAGTGGCAGAAAAGCCGCGTATCGGAGGCGCAGCGCGCGCAGGCGCAGACCGGCGCCATCCGTCCGACACTTGCCGATGTCTTTGACAGCGCAGACTACCAGCCGGACGAGCGTCTGAGCGGGCTGGATATCGATCCCATGCAGCTGCTTCTGCATCAGGACTATCACTATGTCGACGGCTGCGACAAAATTACGGCGACCTATCACTGCGTTTCTGTTCTGCTCGGAAATGTCCGGCTGATGGATACCGACGTCTTCCGCGACGAAGAGAGCGGCATGGAACGCAAGACGGAAAAAGAAGTCTGGCAGGGATTGATGCTGACGTGCAAGGTCGGACACAGCTTCCCCATTGGGTTTGCCATCGCGCCGCGCGGCAAGATCGACGGGCTGCTGCGCTATGCCGACGTCAAAACAGGAAACGAAACCTTCGACAAGCGCTTCACAGTCAAAACCGACAACGGCGATGCCGCGTTACTCACGCTCACGCCCCGCATGCAGGAGAAAATCCTTGCCGCCGCAAGCGTCAGCCCGGACCGCTGTTCGTCACCTTCTGCCAGGACGGCAGAGTTTCTGCCGCCGTGCGCACCACCGGAAGAAACTTCTTCGTGCCGGAAAAGGCAGGCACAGAGGGCGCCCGCGCGCGTCTGACGGAGAACCTTCGAAAGATCCTTGCCATTGTCGACGAGGCGAAACCCCGTCGCTGCCGCGCCTGTGCAGGAGGGAAAAGCGTGATATGCCGCTCTGGCTTGCCTGTGTGCTGCTGCTTGCGGATCTTGCCGCGCTGGTCTATTTTCGCCGGCATCTGCGCCAGAAGAAAACGATGCGCGTGATTGCCACGTGTGTGTGCGGTCTTCTTGCCGCGCTGCTGCTGCTCTACCTCGCGCTTGCTGCAATGCTCCTGTTCGCCGCTTCGCAAAATTGAACATAAAAATCGCCCGCCGGTTATGCGTTGTAACCGGCGGGCGATTTTGTCTGTCAGAAAGGCATAAGCCTTTTGATGCATCAGCTTTCCATCTGCCGTCCTAAAAAGCCGGCGACGGTCTGCACGAGCTTCTGCTCGGCTTCTCCGAGCGGCTCGTCCTGCTCTTCGAGCAGCAGCATCACGCAGCCCATCAGATCACCCTCAGACAGAATCGGTGCGCTCACGCCGAGATAATACCGCTCCGAGCTGTCCGTCGGATGCAGCTTTGCCTGCCCCGGCTGATAGCGGTAAAATTTCCGCGATTCCATCAGCTGCTCGAGCTCCTGCGAGCAGTGCTTGTCCATCAGCTCGCGCCGCTGCACACCATAGGCGGCAATCATCGTGTCGCGGTCGCAGACGGCAGCGATATGCCCGGTGTTTTTCCCAATCGACTCGCAGATCTGACCCGCGAAATCCGTCAGGTCTCCCATCGGGGAATACTTCTTGAAAATGACCTCTCCGTCCTTCTCCGTATAAATCTCCAACGGGTCGCCCTCGCGGATGCGAAGGGTGCGGCGGATTCCTTCGGAATGACCACACGCCCGAGGTCGTCAATGCGGCGAACAATGCCAGTTGCTTTCATATCGAAATCTCCCTTGTCTGTTAAATACTACAAAGCTATTGTTTGCCGCAGACGGGAGATTATGCACGAGCTTGCGTTTGCGCAAATCGCGTCGCTGCGCTATAATAGAAATACAAAAATATTTGCAAAAAAAAGAAAAGGTGGGGAAGAGAGATGGCGGTTGGCTGTAAAATTATCCGGGATTTTCCGCGACCGGCGCGGGAGCTTGTAGAGCGGTTCCGGGGCGTGGCGACCTCGAATCTTGTCGACGTGATGGGAAGCTGCGCGGCGATCGACGGCGCGCTTGCGCCCATCGGGCGTGGGGAGCTGCTGGGCACGGCGTTTCCGGTGCGTCTGCCGCAGGGCGACAATCTGATGCTTCACGCGGCAATCGATCTGGCGCAGCCGGGCGATGTGCTTGTGATTGATGCCGGCGGTTTTTCGGAGCGTGCCGTTCTCGGCGAGCTGATGGCAAGCTACTGCAAAACGCGCGGCATCCGGGGCATCGTCTGCGACGGTGACCGGGGCGCGCTTGCGCAGATGGAAGATTTTCCTGTCTATGCGCGCAGCGTGACGCCGAACGGTCCGACGAAAGCAGGACCTGGCGAAATTGGCGGTCCGGTCGTCGTGGGCGGAAGGTCGGTGCGGCCCGGCGATATCGTCGCCGCAGACGAAGACGGCGTGGTCGTGGTTCCGATGGAACGCGCGGACGCAGTTGCGGACGCAGCGCATGCTTTGCAGGAAAAGGAGGAAAAAATCCTGCATCGTATCCTGCAGGACGGCGTGTTTGACCGTCCGTGGCTGAACGCGCAGCTGCAAGCGCTCGGCTGCGCGCCTTCCAAAGGGCTGATATTTTCCATGCATCGTACATACAGCCGCCCGGTTCAGGCTTTTCCTGAACCGGGCGGCTGTTTTGGGATGTTTGTGGGGGGAGGAGGAGGACAGACCAAAAAGCCGCGCAGGCGCTTCAAAATGCCGGTGCGGTAATCTTTACGCTCGGCTTTGAGCCGGACTGACCCATACAAAAAGCTGCCCGCCGGAGGATTCCGACGGGCAGCTTTTTCTGTTTTTTATTCGCCGGGGTGACTGGAAACGACCTTGCCGATGTTCCAGACAAACGCGGCGCGCTTTGCGGCGTCCAGCCGCTCTTCGGGGCTGTGGTAGTCGACCTGTGCCGTGTGTGCGCCGCAGTCGCAGCACGTCACGTAAACGCACCAGCCGCCCTCGTCTTCGATCACGCCGTCGCCCCCGCAGTGCGGCACGCCTGCAGCTCAATATCCTTTACTTCCATCTTGTTTCTCCTAACTCCGCCGCACCGCGCGCGGCTGTTTTACCTGATTCTACCGCAAAGAGACCGGCAAATCAACCTAAAAAAGAATGAGCGAGAAATAGCGGGTTTTCCCGTCATTTTCCCAGCACTTCATGCCGACAAAGTCTGCCATCTTCTGCGCATTCACGCAGTAAGCCGACATGCACGACGCCGTCTTCCAGGGACCGGCGCCCATCATGAGCGTGTCGGTTACGCCGCTTTCGTGCATGCGCGCAAGAAGCTGCTCGGTCAGCTCGTTCTGAAGGCGCTTGTCTGCTTTCTGCTCCTGTTTGTCCATGGGGTCTTTTGGCGTATGCTCGATCATGAGAACGAGCGCCGTTTCGTGCTGCCGGACGCGCGCCGTCATTTCCTCCACCGTGCCGCTTGCGGGCGGACATGCAGGCAGGACATTATAGTTGCCGCACAGGTTTTCCTCGCAGAACATGCGGTATTCCGGCACGATCACCAGCTCGGATACCGGCATCAGCGCCGCCTGTGTAAAGCCGAGCGCCTTCGCTTCTTTGACGTAATCCATAAAAACGCCTCCCGACGCTTGAAATTTCTGCTTCCTTATTTTAGACCAGTTTGCGTGCAATATCAAGCAAAAACGAAAAAATCTCTCGCCGAAGTCTCTTGCCGAATTGCGCGGTGTTGCCTTAGATTTCTGCGGTCCGGAAAATCCGGACCGCTTCCAAACAGAAACCTGAGAGCTTACTTGGCAAAGACCTTCTTGAGTCTTGCAAAGCGGGCAGACCGTCTTCCTTTTCGAGCTTCGTTTCGCCCTGGATGAGCGGCAGAGCATACTTCGCGAACTCTTCGGTGACGTTGTTGATCCACCGCGCGGGAACTTCTTTTCAAAGTTCGCGCAGTCGGACAGGTCAAACAGCTTCATCTCGCACTTGTAGCCGTTCGTGCGGTCGCAGGCGAAGCCGACCATCTTGTCGGTCGTGCCCTTGAGCGTCTTGCTCGAACCTCCGGCGCAGAACGCCTCGGCGGTCAGCGCTGCAGGCAGCGACAGCTCGATGCCGCGCACCTTCGCGCCGGTCTTTTCTTTCACGATGCTTGCCAGCAGCGCCGCAAGGCCGCCGAGCTGCGCGTGGCCGAAGCCGTCCGTTGCGCGGTCTTGGCCTCGGAAACGAACTGCCGTCCGCGTAGTGGATGCCCTCGGAGACGGCGACGATGCAGTTGCCGTTCTTCTTGTAGCATTCGGAAACGTCGGCAATGAACTTGTCCATGTCGAAGTCGACCTCGGGCAGGTAGATAAAGTCGCAGCAGGGCTCTTTCGTGTTGGGAAGGGAAGCCGCGGCAGTCAGCCAGCCCGCCCGCATGGCGGCCCATGCACTCGATGACGGTGATCTGGCCGATGTTATAGACGCGGGAGTCGCGCGCAACCTCCATGACAGAGGTCGCAATATACTTGGCAGCAGAGGCAAAGCCCGGGCAGTGGTCGGTGCCGAACAGGTCATTGTCGATGGTCTTGGGCAGGAAGAGCACGCGCCCGTGATCCTGCAGGTCAGCAAGGGCGCCCGCGCTTACGCGAACCACACCTACCTCGTCAAGCTCGTGGAAGCTGCTGTCGAGTGCTGCCCCGATATCCCCATCGTGCTGCACCTTGACCACGGCCCGGACTTCGAGACCTGCAAGTCCTGCATCGACGGCGGCTTTACCTCCGTCATGATCGACGCCTCCTCCAAGCCCTTTGCCGAAAATATCGAGATCACGAAGAAGGTCGTCGAGTACGCACATGACCACGGCGTCGTGGTCGAGGCCGAGCTCGGCACCCTCGCCGGTATCGAGGACGAGGTCAAGGTCGCCGCGCACGAGGCGTCCTACACCCATCCCGAAGAAGTCGAGGAATTCGTCTCCAAGACCGGCTGCGACTCCCTTGCCATCGCCATTGGTACCTCTCACGGCGCTTACAAGTTCAAGCCCGAGCAGTGCACCGTCAATGAGCAGGGCATCCTCGTCCCGCCCCCGCTGCGCTTCGATGTGCTGAAGGAAGTCTCCAAGCGTCTGCCCGGCTTCCCCATCGTGCTGCACGGCTCCTCCTCCGTCCCGCAGGAGTATGTCAAGATGATCAACGAGCACGGCGGCAAGATGCCCAACGCTATCGGTGTGCCCGAGGATCAGCTGCGCGAGGCCGCAAAGCTCTCCGTCTGCAAGATCAACATCGACTCCGACCTGCGCCTTGCCAATCTCAAGCCCGCCCGCTCTCGCGGCGGATTTCCTGCATGACTGCGTCGTACAGCAGCTGCGGCGGCTCCTGCTGCAGACCGGGCAGCGCCTCGTCTGCCAGCCGAAGCTCGTTTTGAATTCTGCGGCACTCGGGGCACGATGCCAGATGCGCATCCAGCGCCGCCTGTTCTTCTATTGTAATTGCGCCGTCAAGCTGCGCACTCAGCAGCTCCAGCGCTTCCTTGCATGTGATCATAGACGCACCTCGCCTTCTACCAGTTCTGACGAAGCGGAATCAAAATAGTTCCCGGCTTTTAAAATTTTTCTTAAAGACAGCCGCGCACGCGCCAGCCGTGACTTGACTGTACCGACGCGGACGCCCAGAATGTCCGCAATCTGCTCGTAGGGAAGGTCTTCAACGACCCGCAGATGCAAAATCTCGCGGTGGTCCGGGGCAAGCTGCCCCATCGCGCGCGCCAGCTCGATTTTCGTCTCGTTCGTGATTGCCTGCTGCTCGGGAGGCGGCGTGCAGTCCGGCAGCGAAAGCTCGGCGCCTTCGTCACTGTCGTCGTAATTCTCTGTGAGAGACGTTTCCTGACGCCGCTTTTTCTGGCGCAGAAAATCGATGCAGATGTTGCTCGTCAGGCGGAACAGCCACGTGGAAAAGCTCGCTTCAAACTGATACTGCCCCAGCGCGCGCCATGCCTTGATGAACGCCTCCTGGGAAAGATCGAGCGCGTCATCGGGGTTTGCCGCCATGCGAAGGCAGAGGTTATAGACCTTCTTCTGGTGCGCAAGCAGCAGCTGCTCGAAGGCGGAATTGTCGCCCTGCTGCGCCCGGCGGATCAGTTGTTCTTCTGACATAGCATCACCTCAAATCGCGCTTTACCCCGGCAGCGATGGCGTAAATATCGTCCATCGAGGAAATGCCGGAGATTTTCTCTTTATAATATCCGCTGTGCGCCACGCCGCGCAGGTACCACGCAAAATGCTTGCGCGCCTCCAGGCACGCGATGTGCTCGCCCTTGTCCTGCCTCGCCAGCTCAAATTGCCGCAGCGCCGTATCGACGCGCTGGGACAGCGCCGGGCGCTCCGGAACGGGCGCTCCCATTACAGCCGCCTTGCATTGCCCCAGCAGCCACGGGTCTCCAAAGACGCCTCTTCCCAGCATCAGCCCGTCTGCATTTGTCCGCTTCGCGCAGTGCACGGCGTCTTCGGGCGAAAAAATGTCGCCGTTGGCAATCACGGGGATGGACACGGCAGCTTTGACATCGTGGATGATGTCCCAGTCGGCAACGCCGGAGTAGAGCATTGTCTTCGTCCGGCCGTGCACCGCGATGGCGCTTGCTCCCGCCTGCTCCAGAAGCTTTGCCAGCTCGACGGCGTTGACGCTTCCCTTGTCCCAGCCCTTGCGCATCTTGACCGTCACGGGAACCGGAACGGCTTTTTTGACCGCTTCAACAATCCGCGCCGCTTTCTCGGGGTCATTCATCAAGGCGCTTCCGTCGCCGTTTCCGGCGATTTTCGGCATGGGGCAGCCCATATTGATATCGATAAAATCTGCGCCGGAGTGTTCCAGCGCCAGCGCCGCACCCTCTGCCATCACAGCCGGGTCGTTTCCGAAGATCTGCGCGCCGCAGATACCCGCGTCAGTTTTCCGGAGCAAAGACAGGCTTTTTTTGTCATGGTAGACCAGCGCGCGCGAGGAGACCATCTCCGTTACGGTGATGTCCGCGCCGAGCGAAGCTGCAATGCAGCGGTATGCCCAGTCGGTCACGCCCGCCATCGGGGCAAGGACGATGGGGCTTTCTATGGGAAACTTTCCGAGCTGCATACGCGCGCCTCCTTTTTGTGCCGTATCGGCAATTATACCACAAAACGGCAGCAAACGCAATGTGAGCGCCTGCGTCATTTCAGGATAAAAAAGCCTGCGGCAAGGGAAACTTGCCGCAGGCTTTGCGCGTTTTACTGGACGATGAAGTTGACGGACTCGTCGCCCTGCTTGTCTTCGCCGTAGACGTAGTCCTTACCGGGCATGATGGCGTTGAGGACGATACCGACGATGGAGCCGACCGCGAGACCAGACAGGCTGATGGGGCCGAGCGCCAGAGAGCCGGCGGAGGAGTAGCTGATGCCGATGGAGAGGACCAGGATCAGAGCCGCGACAAGGACGTTTCTGGACTTCGTGAAGTCGACCTTGTTTTCAACAACGTTCCGGACGCCGACCGCGGAGATCATACCGTAAAGGACCAGGCTGACGCCGCCGATGGTGCCGCCGGGCATGGAGGAGATGATCGCCGCGAACTTCGGGCTGAAGGAGAAGCACATGGCAAGGATTGCCGCGATGCGGATGACGCGCGGGTCGTAGATCTTGCTCAGGGCAAGCACACCGGTGTTTTCGCCGTAGGTGGTGTTGGCGGGCGCGCCGAAGAGGGCTGCGAGGGTGGTTGCCAGACCGTCGCCCATCAGGGTTCTGTGAAGGCCCGGGTTTTCAATGTAGTTGCGGTTGCAGGTGGAGGAAATCGCGGAGATATCGCCGATATGCTCAACCATGGTGGCAAGCGACAGGGGAACGATCGTGATGACCGAGGTCAGAAGCAGATGGCTGTCGACATTGCCGCTCGTGAGCAGGCCGAAGACAGTCTCCTCCTTGTAGATCGGAAGCGCGAACCACTTGGCGTTCGAGACGTTCTGCACAAGGGTCTCGCGGACGGACGCGTCGCAGATGACCGCGACAACATAGGAGCCGATGACGCCGAGCAGGATGGGGATGATTTTGATCATGCCCTTGCCCCAGATGTTGGCGGCGATGATGATGACGATGGCGACCATCGCAATCCACCAGTTCTGCGCGCAGTTGTTGATGGCGGAGGACGACAGGTTCAGACCGATGGCAATGATGATCGGACCCGTGACGATCGGCGGGAAGAAGCGCATGACCTTTTTCGCGCCGAAGGCTTTGAACAGCGCCGAAAGGATGACATACACAAGACCTGCGCATGCGACGCCGAAGCAGGCGTAGGGCAGCATTTCATTATTGGGCTGGCCGTCGATCATGGGAGCGATCGTTGCGTAGCCGCCGAGGAACGCGAAGGACGAGCCGAGGAACGCCGGAACAATGCCGCCGGTGATCAGGTGGAACAGCAGCGTGCCGAGACCGGCGAACAGCAGCGTCGTGGAGACGTCCAGACCCGTCAGAATCGGGACCAGGACCGTTGCGCCGAACATTGCGAACATGTGCTGGAAGCCGAGCACAAACATTCTGCCCGCGCCGAGCTGTCTTGCATCATAGATGCCTTCTTCGGGAATTTTCTTTTTACCCATTTTTGATCTCCTCTCTTCATTCCGCGTCCGGGAAGCCGCATTTTTTCTCAAAAAGGAACTGTGAATGGAAACACCAATCACAATTCCTGTATCTTTGAAAAACACCAATCCGGCGTTTTGAAAACACTGCTGCCCGAAACAAAAACGGGAGCACCACAGCCAAGGATAAGACA